>JACCDO010327508.1_pt1 | contig 18470 bp, 14 predicted proteins | sample 7446101 | NCBI WGS metagenome assembly JACCDO01 (sample SAMN15323440, study PRJNA562643) | freshwater metagenome | isolation source: river surface water | place: USA:Blue River Watershed | collected 2017-08-16 | reverse complement strand
TGATATTGTCTGTAAATCTTGATCTCTCTGTTGTTGTAATTGTTCAACTGTTAATCCCTCTGGAATTTTATTTGATTTCTTATAATCAAAATCATCCTTAGGACAATCTATTCCTAAAACACCGTTAGAATTCAAATCCACATAATTGTGCATTTGTCTCATTCCACCATTTCCTTTTGCTGATAATGAATCTGCATCCATATCCAAAAAACTATATTGATCTGATACAATATCACCAAAACCACCACTAGAGAATGAAAATGCCATTGGTTCCATATAATTTTGCGTTGCTTGTTTAACCATTTTTTCTTGTGTAGGTTTGAAATGATCTATAATTGCATCTCCATATAAAACATTATAACCCTTGGTTAATAATAAAAGTGCTGGAACTCTTGTAATATTTTCTGGCATTAATATTTTATTACCATTTTCAAGAACTATAAATGTTTTATTATTTTCTTTTGATCTTTTATCAATACAAATAAAATGAATATCTTTTTTAATATCACTTCTAGAGAGATGTTGTATTAATTTTCTAGAATGTTCGCAATAATTACTATAATATAAAATAGTACTCATATTTTATTACTATCTTTATTTAAATTATTTTTAACTTATTTTATTTTAACTTATTAAAAAAAATGATTAAATAATTTAATAATTTAATATAAATATATATTATCAATATCTATATAATCATGAATCCTCAAGTTGAAAATATTGACAAAAAAAGTGAAATACTTTCATTTACTTTACAAGGAGTTAATGTTAGTATTGCTAATTCTATTCGTAGAACATTATTATCTGATATTCCTACTGTAGTTTTTAAAACTTCTCCATATGAACAAAATAAAGCAAATATTATTGCTAATACTAGTCGTTTAAATAATGAAATCTTAAAACAAAGATTAAGTTGTATTCCAATTCACATTAGTGATTTTGATAACATAAATTTGAAAAATTATTTATTAGAAATAAATGTTGAAAATACTACAGATACTACTATTTATGTAACTACTAAAGATTTTAAAATTAAAAATTTAGTTACTGATTCCTATTTATCTGAAAAAGATACTAGAAACATATTTCCTCCTAATGACTATACTGGGGATTTTATTGACTTTGTTCGTTTAAGACCTAAACTATCAGAAGAATTACCAGGAGAAAAAATTCATCTTACGTGTGAATTTTCAGTTGCAACTGCAAAGGAAGATGGTTGTTTTAATGTAGTTTCCACTTGTTCATATGCAATGACCCCTGATGATATATCTATTAATAATGAACTAATTAAGAAAATTCAGTCTTGGAAAGATGAAGGCAAAAATGAAAAAGAAATTGACTTTGAAACAAAAAATTGGAAATTACTTGATGCATTGCGTATTACAAAAAAAAATAGTTTTGATTTTATTGTGCAAAGCATAGGTGTATTTACTAATATTGAATTAATTAATAAAGCATGTGATATCATTATTGAGCGTTTTAATAATTTAGATAATTTAATTGATACAGATGATATTGAAATTAAAAATTCATTAAATACAATGGCAAATTGTTTTGATATAAAACTAGAAAATGATGATTATACAATTGGAAAAGTAGTGGAATATATTTTATATGATAAATTCTTTGAAACCACTAAAACAGTAACTTTTATTGGATTCAAAAAATATCATCCTCATGATACAGAAAGTATTATTCGTATCGCATTTAAAGATCCAATTGATCAATCTAGTATTAAAGGTTATTTAAAAGAGTGCATTGCTGAAGCAAAAAATATATATTCTAAAATTAAAAAAGAATTTTTAAAATTACAAGATTAAAATATAAACCTAATATTTTTATAAAAAATTTTTAATTATAAAAATATTTTTTTTATTCAATTAAAGTCATATTAGATAATTCCTTTAAGTATCTCTTTGAACAAGTTTCAACTATTAATCCATTTGCATAGATTCCATAATTCATAAAATAATCTTCATTTTCTAATGCTAAATGATATATCATAAATTTGCCTTCTTTTTCATAAGGAATTGTTCGTTTATCTACGCAGGCAGGAATTCTACGTTTTTCTTCCGTAAAAAATATCCCGCCTAAAATCTCTTTACTTTCATCTAATTGTTCTTGAGATATAAAATTATCTTCTAAAATTGCATGGCAACCCGTAATTATCAAATCTTCAAATAACTCAGTAAAAACTTTTGTTGAACACACATATAATTTATCTTTAATTCTTTCTTCACAAATAGGATTATAAATTTCACGAAACCCAATCATATCAATTGCTTTATATCCATTTTTCAATGTTTTAATCAAATCACCTTTACGCAGATCTTGAATAGGCGTGTAACCCTTTTTAGTAAGTATTTTGGAATCTTCTTTAAAACAAACCATTGGTGTTGGTAGTGGTGCATTATCAAAATAATTAATCTGATTAACACCATCGATAAAATTGGATTTAAAATAAGCGTAAACCGGATTTGTAGACACATTTAAAGGTGTTGTATATAATGTTGCAGCATTTTGTAATGTTGGTTGTGGAGGATAAGTAGGAATTCCAGTAAAAGCATTTGTTCCAATACTAGTTACACTTGAAGGAATCGTAATAGAAGTTAAAGCAGTACAATCTTGAAAAGCACCACTTTTTATAGTAGTAATACTTGAAGGAATCGTAATAGAAGTTAAAGCAGTACAATTTCTAAAAGTACTAAAATCAATAGTTTGCAGTCCATCTGTAAGGGTCACACTAGTTAGAGCAATACAATTATTAAAAGTTGACTCTCCTAAATTAGTTACGGTTGCTGGAATTGTAATAGAAGTTAAAGCAGTACAATTTCTAAAAGTATTATATTCAATAGTTTGTAATCCATTGTTAAGCGCGACACTAGTTAAACTAAAACAATTCCTAAAAGCACCGCCACTTATACTAGTAACACTTGAAGGAATCGTAATAGAAGTTATGCCAGTAGATCTAAAAGCATTTAACCCGATAATTGTGAGTCCATCTGTAAGTGTGACATTAGTTAAAGCACTACAACTATTAAAAGCATCCCCTCCAAAATTAGTTACACTTGCAGGAATAGTAATAGAAGTTAAAGCACTACAATCTACAAAAGCACCGTAACCGATAATTGTGAGTCCATCTGTAAGTGTGACACTAGTTAAAGCATTACAAATTTGAAAAGCATACTCTCCAAAATTAGTTACACTTGCAGGAATCGTAATGGAAGTTAAAGCACTACAATTATCAAAAGCATAATCTTCAATAGTAGTTACTGTTGCAGGAATATTTTCCACACTTACTAAAGTACTTTGATAAGGTGATGTATTAAAACCAGTTAAAGTAGCGCTTGCATTTGGATCATCACAAGTGTATACGATATTATCAGCACTACTAAATGAAAATCCTGAAACCAATATTGGCGAAGATGGTAATGTTGTATTAAACGTTAGCGTGAATGACATAATTATTATATATAAATACTAAATTTTATTTATATATTAACTAAATATACTTTTAACAACCTTTAAGAAAGGTTGTGCCAAAAACCACTTTATCTACATTTAAGAAAGGTTGTACCAAACTTTTGCTCCACTTTTTCTAAAAGTGGAATTAGACAGAGCAACATGTATATGTCTTTCCAGCAACTGGATTGCCAACACAACCTTTCTCTTCTTGATAAGTGCATACATTATCAGTAAAATAATAATTATTTGTTCCCAATTGATTTGCACAATAATTACACATCCAAGCACATCCAGTTCCTTGACCTACACTAAATTGAACACAATTATTAGATTTAATTAATGAACCTTCAACATCGCAAACCATATTTTCTATTTTTTTACTATTTACAATAAATAATCTGCTCAATAATAATAATAAACTAAAAAATCTCATTACTATTACTTTTTATAATTATGTTTAATAATTTGTTTTTAAATATTTTTAACTCATATTTGTATTTTTAATAACATCAATATTATGTTGTCTGAAATTATAATTTAAACTATACATCAAAAAAGATGTTTCCAATTTATTTACATAATCTATAACAATATTCAAAGTAATAAATTTTTTTTGTTCTCTTAATTCATTTTTATATAATTGATGAAGTATAAACATATGTCCTTTAAATTGAGGTGTAAAATCTTTTAGTATTTTTTCTTTTTTAATGTAACAAGATACATAATTTTCATATAAAGTTTTAGTAAATAAATGTATTTGATCTCTGAAAATAGATAATTCATTTTTACTTTCTGGATAATATTTTAAAAATTCACCCACTTTACCTTCTTTTCTTAATGATAAATAATGAAATTGCAATTTTGGTTGATTACCACGTAATTGCCTAACTTCTTCATAAACAGGATTTCGCACTTTAGTTCTTTCTCCCGTATTCTTATTATATAAAATAAAACCTAACTTATCATAACTAGTGTTCATAGATGCATATTTCTCTATTAATTCATTGTAATCTTTAAATTCATAGGATTGAGGAAATTTGATAGAACTTCCAGCAAAATCTGTTTCTTTTATAACACTCATATCACCTTTATGAACTCTAATATTATTTTTATCAGTATTATTTATTAAATATATAGCAATTAAATATAATTGACTTTCTTTAAAAGGCACAACTATTCTATTTTCTGGATGCTGTAAAACAAAACTATAACAGTAATTTTGATTAAGTTTTTCCAATACTAAATTATTTTTTTTGGCTGCTTCTAGAAACATTGTCCTAAAAGTTTTTGCATTATTATACTTTTCGCCACTATTAAATCTAAAAAAACTATTAGTTGCTCCAACATTACGTTTAGTTGCAATTTCCCAACGACCAATTTTAGGATCAAAAAATACATTAATCATTGTTCCTTCAACAAATTCTTCAGCAATTATATCTGGTGATTTTTCAGGATATAATTTAAAAAACGTATCTGCCTGAATAGATTTAGGAGGAGCAAAACAAACTACATATTTATCACTATTTACTATTACTGACCTGCATAATCCGTATGTATTAATTAAATCATTGTTTAAAATGCTTTTGTCGTATTGTATAATAGAGTATTTTTCTTTATTATTATCGTAAGATTCTGATTTTATCAATTTTAGAATACTACGAGATCCTGAGACATTTTCATTCTCATTATAAAGCAATTCATTAAAACCTTTAATACTACCTAAATTAATACATGAATATGAAATACTTTCCATTTAATCTATTTTGAATATATAATTTTGTCTTTATATTTTAATTTCTATAGTTTTTACTTAAGTATAAAAATATCTAACATAATTATAGAACACTATTAAATGTCAGAAAAAGAAGATAATGAATCAAATGAAATAAAATTAGAATTAGGATATATAATTCAAATATTTGACCCAACAAATGATAATCTTAATTCACAAACATTTTATATTGACTATATTGATAAAAATAAAATTGTTCTAATAAATATTGACACTTTAGAAAAAATTAAATTGAAAATTAATGAAAATGGAGTCATTGGTGATGGGACTATTACAAAAATAGTTATTAAAAGTAAAAGTGATGAAAAAGGTTATGCAAGACAACATAATTTATTACCAGGAACATGTGTTAATATTTATTTTGGAGGAGAAATTCCTTTTATTTTTACAGGTGAAATTACTAATCTAGAAAATGATATGATTGAAATTAAAATAGTGGATGGTGATGTAATTTATATAAATTTTGATTATAAAGGAATCCCTGAAGATTTACCTATTGAACTTATTGAATTGAGAGAAAAACCTTGTGTTCCAGAAGAAAAAGAAATTACTTCTACCGAAGAACAAATTGAAAATATTCCAGAATTAGTTGAAGAAACAGAAAGACCAATTAAATTACAAATTCCAGTTGAACAAGTAAAAGCACAAATAAGAGAATTCGTAATAAAAGCAGATCAAATACAATTTGGAAATGAAGTTTTAGGTCCAATAGTTCAATATATTGATATTTATGGAAAATCAGAAAGATATAGTATCGAAGCTCAAACAAATGATTTATTAGACGAATTATTATCTACTATTCCAAATGTGCAAAGAACTAATCGTATTTTAAATAATATTCATACTATTATTGATAGATTTGTTCAATTGAGAGAAAAATTTTCTACTTTCGATGAATATGGAAATATTAATGGTTTTAAAACTTTAAAATTTGATTATAAACCACTTACAGAATATTTTAATAATTTTAATACTAATTTATTATGGATTTTACCGGTTGTTAAAAATAAGAAAAAAATATATCAAGATAATTTTTTACTCAAAGATGAAGAACAAAATGATGTTATTAATATTAAATTAGATGATGATCTCAAAAAAATGACAAATATTATTGATAATTATAGAGCAGATAATTTTATTAATGAAGAAAATAAATATTCTTATTTATTTAAAGAATTAAATCCATATTTTACTCCTTTTGAAGAATTAAATGAAGAATATTTATCTGATATATTGATTGAAAAACCTGTAAATGATAATTTAAATATACTAATAGATAATTTAGGTGATTTCTATTCCAGTGTTTTTTCAAATAATTTATTAAATATTAAAAGATTTCTTATTCAAAAATATAATTTAGGTTTAACAAAACTAGATGCCACCAATTTAAAAGGAAGTAAATTTGAATCTATTAGAGTTAAAATGACTCAACCAGATATTTTATATGTTAAATCTATTCTTACTTTGCCTGAACCATTTATTCGTTTCTCTCAAATTAATTTGCCTGGAACTAATATTTTAACAAGAGCAAATTTAAATTTTATTTTTGTAGATTATTGGCAATTACTTAAAAAAAATACTAATGTTGAAATTATTACAGTTGATAATATTAATAATGAAATTGAATATAATGAAAATAATTTTGTAAATAATATTAAAAATTATGTAAATAATATTTCTGACGAGGATAGAAGAGAAATTGGATTTACTAAAGAAGAAATTTATAATTATTTTATAGATATTATTGTTCCAAAAACCAGAATTTTATTCAATTTGATGAAAAAATATATAAATGGAAAATTATCTTTGATTGATGTAGTTGGTTATCTAGAACCATTTTTAGTTTATACAGACAATTTAACTTACACTCAATATAAATTAATTATGGAATTTATTAATGAAAAAATTTCTGAATATAACAAAAATTTCATTAATAGAGGAAAAATATTTTATGGTCTTAAAAATTTCAAAACTAATTTAGTAAATAAGTCACCCATGCTTTCTTTTCCAGTAATAAATATTTTAAATGAAAAAAATAATATTAAATCAGATATATTTGAAGATTATGATATTAATATTAATACTAATTCTCCCGATTATTCATTTAGTAATGATGAAATATTACGCAAATTAATATTGAAAGATTATTCAAAATTATACTCTTCTGCTTTATCCAGACAAAGTATTCCTTTAAAATATCCTGATCAATTTAATGTATTATTTGATGAAGAAAAAATTAAATTGGGAAAAGAAATATCAGATGATAAGAAAAAAGATAATTGTGAAAACAAAGTAATTGCTAAAATTTATTTTAGTAGAGATGAATTATTAAATGATAATAAACAACAAGTTTATTTTGATAAAAAATATGATGATACGAATTATGGAATTATAGATGATTTTGAAAAAGAAATCATGACAAAAACACCAGAAGATTTTTTTATATTTTTAAAAAATAAATTGAAAATAGATAAAAAATTGAGTGATGAAAATGCGGAATATTTAGCAGATACATTGATAACTGGATATAAAAAGGTTTTAAATGGTCAATATGCTATATTGAAATTAGTAAATGAGAAAGGTCCTTATTTTGAATATTATATTCGTAAAAATAATGAATGGATTTTGGATCCTAGTCAAAAAGATATAGATCAAGATGAAAAAACAGGGTTTTCTGATTCAAATATTATATGTAATTTACAAGAGAAATGTATTAGTGTTCCGGAAAAAATTGGAGACAAATGCGAAAGTATGGAAATAAATAAATTAGAAATACAACAAAATTTAATTAAAAATATTATTAATGAATTTGATGAAAAATATAATGAAAAAAAGACCATGTTTGAAGAGAAAATAAACAAAAAATATGAATATTTATTTCAAATACTTAAGATTATTGTTAGAATTGAAAATGAAAATATGTTGAAATATAATAATCAAAAATATAAACTTGGATATAATTTAGATGAAGGAAATTCAGAATTATTAAATTCATCCATTATCATCTCTCCTTTTGCAAAATATAGAGACCTTATTTTGGGTCAATCAGATTTTATTAAAAAGCAACATGATATAATAAAATTTGTAAAATTATGTACAAGACCTTTTATTGAATATGGAATTGGACCTTTAGGAACGAGAGAAAGTCCTCATTGGTTATATTGTATAGAAACAAATACAGAATTACTTCCTACTTTTAAATATAGTTTAGCAGCAGCCTATTTAAACGATACTTCTAACTACAATTTTTTTATGGATACATTAATTAAAGAAATTGGTGTTTTAAGTGATGATGGTGATAAATGGGTGGATAAAAATAGTGGATATACAATTAAATTTATTGATTTAAATGCTGATGAAGGTTATGAAGGAGGTTTTAAAGTATCTACACGATCAGTTTTAGAAGAAGATCTAGGTGAAAAAATTATTAGTTCTAGTAATCCAAATTTAAAAATAAATCTTAAATTAGAAACAGCAGAGACAAAGTTAATTTCTAATGTTGTAACTGCATTATCCGTTGCAATGGGAATAAACATTGAATATCAAAAAGATTTTATAATAAATTGTGTAACGGATGTCTTAAAAAATACTCTCCCAAAAGAAGAGGATTACAAAAAAAGAATTAAAGAATTATCTAATAAACCAAATGCAAAACCACCCATGAGTTATGAGGATTTATATTATACAAGTCTTTTATATTATACTTTGGGAATGTTTTTAATTGCAGTTCAAACCAGTATTCCATCAGTGAAAACACGTAAAACATTTCCTGGTTGTGTGCGTTCATTCACAGGTTATCCTTTTGATGGTGCAGGTGATTTAACAAGTTTAAAATATATTTCTTGCATTTGCTATCAAATAAGAAAAAATGTTGCACGACCATGGTATGTTTTAAAAAATACAAAAGAAGAGAATATTGCTAACAAAATTTCTCTCGCCATTAATGAACATTTAATTAAATTGCCAGATGTAAAAGAAAAAATTAATCTAAAAAATGAATATTTATTACAAAATCCAGAAGAAGAAATTCCCGAAGAACATAATGTAGTTAATTGGATTCAATTTCTCCCACCATTAACTCCTTTTAAAATAAAAAATTTAGTTAATATTTCTAATGAATTCAAACAATCTTTATTACAAAATTTAAAAATTGGTTCCAAAAAACAAGAAGAGCAAATTTTAGTTTTAGATTCAAAAATTATTCAATTTTCTCTTGCCATTCAAGAGAGAATACAAGATATTGTAAAGAAAAAAGATTTAACTCTTAGTAAAATTAACAATGAATATTATTTAGAAAATTCTTGTTGCCAACAAAAAAATATAGATATAAAGACTACAATTTCTTATTTTGAGAGAGAAGATCCAAGAATTACAGATTATAATCAAATTGTAAATAATTTAACAAACATGTTGCAAGATATTACTAATTATTCCAAAGCCAAAATTTTATATAGTCCTATAAATACAAAACTAGTATATCCATCTATAAAAAAAGAATTTAGCAATAAAACTATTTATGAATCATTCATACATTTTTGTCATTTTAAATCTTTATCACCAATTCCACAAGATTTATTGCCATTTTGTAATGAGAAACCTCAAAATATTTTAAATATTAATGATACGAGAGAAGAAATAATTAAGAAATTAAAAGAAAATGGAGTAAATTATTCTCTTGAATCTTTTTTGAGGATGTTACAATTAGTATCTAGAAATAATATAATTGACATTGAAATTTATAAGCCTTTAATATCTTCAATTAGAAAACTAAATGAACTTTTAGAAGAAATGAATAATGAAAATGAAGAAGTGGTTGAACCATCTCTCAGAGAATTACTTATTAAAGCAATGGATACTTTTAATTTAGCTTCAAATGAGATAACTCCTCAAATAAGAAACCTTAATAACTTTTTAATAAAACAAACTAAACTAATGAAATTAGAAGTAATAGACTTTATTTATAAAAATAAAGGAAATTCTGTTACTAGGAACAAACTAACACAAGTTATTGAATTTATAAATGTAATTTCAGAATGGAAAACTGAAAAAACAAATATTTACAGTTTTATTAAATTCATACAATCTTTTATTGACAATTTTGTTAAAATTTTTCCAAATATAATTTTAAATCAAGTGGATTACAAGGAAAACATTATTCCAAAATACCTAGGATTATCCAAAAATCATGAGAAAAAAATTAAAGATTCCATTGCTAATTTTTACAGTAGTTTAAATATATTTTATGGTGATAACACATTAAATAATATTTTACAAAGTATTCAAAAATCATGTGATAATTTATTAAAATTATCCAAAAATACACCTTCTTTTGCTACTACTTTCAAAGATGGAAAAGAAATAAAACCTATTTTTGATGAAAGAACAAGTAAATTTTTATATGAATATTATTTTTATAAGGTGTTGATTCAATATATTAGTTTATGCGAAGATAATAGAATGATTGTGAGAGAAATTAGTTCTACGCAAGAAATACAAGATTTATATTCAGTAGATTACTTAAATCAAGTAAATTCATCATTAGATATAAATGTTCAAATTGATAATGAAGAGGAAAATGATATTACAGTTTTAAGAGGAAATAAGAGAGAATTAAAAATGCATACAGCAAATTTATTAATTGAATTTTTATTAATTATGGAAAATTACAAAAATATAGTTGATATTTCATATGATGATGTTTTGGATAGGATCTTTAAATTAAAAGAGAAAGAAAAAGATATTTTCACTGATAGACTTAAAGGAATGTCTGATGAAGCTAGAGATGCTGATACAATTCTAAAGATTAATTCACTAGGAGTTTGGAGTAAAGGTCTTCAAAAAGGTTTGACTACTTATGTTAAAGAAACTTATGATGAAGAAAGGGAGTTCATGGAACAAATGTTACAATATGAAAATCAGGCACGAAGACAATTGAGAAATACTGACATGGATCCATCTAACAGTGATTTTGTTTTAGAGGATTTTATTGAACAAGTGCAGAGAGATATTGAAATTGAGAGAGAAGCATATGATATGTCAGGATATACTGATTATTACATGGATGGAGAATTTGAAGGTGATGAAGTAGATAATTATGACGATTTTGAATAAATTATAATTATTTTTTTTTTATAAATATAATTTATAAAATGTTAATTAATAGAAATTATATAAGGGGAAATATTACTACTATATCAATAATATTATTTATAATAATGTTTGGTTTTTTTACTTTTACAAAACCAGCATTTCTTTTCAATAAAGATGGAAGTATAAGAGAATTTGGTGTTGGATATCGAAATAAGACAATTTTACCTATCTGGTTGTTATCCATCATTTTAGGAATAATTAGTTATTTACTTGTAATGTTTTATTTGGCAAAACCCATCTAATTTGTTAATGTATATACTGTGCTAGTTGCCTGTTTTTCTTTTTTATTTATTTTTTCTTGTTCATTCAAATATTTTTGATAATTGTTTGCTATTTCTTTTGGATCAGTGTTGCAAGGTCGGGATGTTATTTTTAATTGAGTTATAGATGTAATTAATAAACCTGTATAAATATACCACATTGCTTCTCCCACATTATCTTTTGTAACTACTAATTCAAATAATTCGTCTCTCTTTTGATTCCTTAATAATTCATCTGTTTGATATTTATCTTTCATCAAGGGTGTTAATGTATTCCAATAACTTGCAAAATTACTTGGAACCATTTGATTAATTAAAATTGCAGAATTTCCACATATCTTTAGTATCATATCTGCTGCTTCTTCCATTTCTTTCTTTGTTGCACCACCATTTTGTTTTAATTGTTCCTGTGGAACAGGAGGAATTGGATTAGTGTTTTGTTCTGAATTAATTTTGTTATTAACGCTAGTATTTATCAATAATTCAGTTAATAATTTATTTGCTGAACTAGAAACATAATAATATCCAACAACATCAGAAAAGGCATTTTTAAATCCTGGGAAAACTAATATAACTATTATTACTACACCAAAAATCAAAAACCATGGAATAAATGTTAAAAACCCAGCAGGACCAATGTTTCTTGAAATATTGCCCCCGCATTTAGTTGTAATTATACTTGTATTAACTATAAATTGAATTACTAAAACTAATAAAAAATATATAACTAAATATAAATTATTTTGCTGAAGATAATTTTTATATTCTTCTGAATTTACAACCTGATCATATTTTAAACTTGGTTTTAATGCCAAGTAATAAAATACTGTTGTCAATAAAAAAGTTATAATATTAAAATAAGAACCTATCATATAGATATTATGTATAATTTATTTTAAAATTATAAAAGTATTTATTATGGATCATTTTGAACAAACTAAACCTAGATTAGTGGAAAATGGAGTTAAATATTTTTTAAACGAAACTTTAAAACAATGTCATAGATTTAAAGAAAATTTACACAATGTATTATTTAATATAGGACTTTTTTTAATTTTCTCTCTAATTTTAGTAATTATATTAGTTTATAAATATAAAGGAAAATTAACTCCTATTCAAAAACAAAAAAAAGATAGAGAAAAACAACAATATATTTTATCTAAAATACAGAAATTTCAAGAAGCCAAAAAGAAAGCTCATCAAGAATTAATTACAGGATTACCCAAATGGGAGAATGATTATGATTTAATTCACAATAAAATTCTTTATTAAATTTGAAAATAAATAATAAAATAAATATTATTATTTATTATAACAGAGAGAAATGTCTGATGAGAATTTGATAGATAATAATAAAATAATAGATTCTATTAATGAATTTTATAAACTTAAAAATAAATATGAAATTGAAATTAATAAAGAAAAGAGAAAGATTATTAAAAATAATGATTTAAGTTGGAAAGAAAAAAGGGCAGAGTTTAAAAAATATAAACCAAAATGTATAAATTGTAAAAGACCTGTAGGAACTATTTTTTCTGTTAAATACAATTCTGATAATGAATTTAGAGAATTAAAAGCAATTTGTGGGAGTATTAATGAACCATGTAATTTAAATATTACTATTAACCCAGGTGTTACATTTAATATTATGGATCATATTAAAGAGTTAGAAAAAGACAACAATGAATACAAAAATTATATAATTGATGATAAAAATAAATTATTATTTGGTTACATTTCCAGTGAAAATGCTATTCAAAATTTTGAAAAAATTAAAGATGCTATTAATGATATTAATATTCTTTTGAATATCAATTATGAAACGTTATTTAATGTAATTGACAATAAAAATATTGAAGAAACTATTCAAAAAATACAAACAGAAGTTTTTATATTAATTAATACAATTAAACAATCAGTTAAAGATTTTAATGAGACAAACGATTTACAATTTATTAGAGATTCTGTTGATGTATATAATAATCAACTACAACCTAAATTAAATGAATTAATGAAGTTAAAATACAGAAATAAAACAGTTGAATATAATGAAGACGAAAATACTTATAATTTAATTCAACAAAAATATACTATCTTAAATTTGGAAGATAATTATGTAAAACCGGAAATTATTTCTTTTGATTTTGGAAAAGTTACAAAAGGCAAAAAAACCAAAGAAATTGTTCCTATTCCAAGTGAAATACAAATTGAACAAAATATAGGCAGTGTAAGACCTAGAATTCAGGAAAATGGAAATGTTATTTGGGATGATCCTCAATACGAAAATTTGTGGAACAAAATTCCTATTAAATATAAAGAAGCACTTATTAGAGATAGAGAATGGATGCAAGAAACAATGGATAATTTTATAAAAAATAGACAGGATAAGAAACCACTTAAATTTGTAACTCCTAGTAATTTAATTCTCCCACCTAAAATTTTACAAGACGGAACCTTTGATTTTGGAAATATTACATATAATAAAATTTTCAATAAACTAGAAAAATCATATCAAAATACTCTTTTGACTTTATATTCTGAAGAAAATGGAGTAAAAAATTATAATTCTCTAATTAATGCATTATCTAATATAATAGGAAATGAACTTGGATTTAGAGAATTTTATTAATTTTTTCTCTCTAATAAAAAAATATCATTAAATATTAAACAATAAAAAACAATGTTTTATAATTTTATTAATTTATATGTATTTTTAATAAGTTTTGCTATTGGAATATTTTTTGTTTATATTTATGGTCCAGAAATGAAGGAAATTATAATTTATCCTAATCCTGAAAATATTGACAAACTAGTGTTTAAGGATAAAGCAGATAATTGTTTTAGATATGAAGAAATTTTAGTGGAATGTCCTAAAAATAGTTCTCTCATTACTGAAATTCCAGTTCAAAATTAATATTTTTATAATATAAGAACCTCTAATGTTTAATTTATCCAAATATTTTCACACGGAAAATGGAAAAATTTTAATGTCCATTATTCTTGGTTTAGGATTAGCTTCATTATTTAGAACTATTTGTAAAGATAAAAATTGTATTATTTTTCACGCTGTTCCTTTAGATAAAATTAAAGATAAAATATATAAAATAGATAACAAATGTTATAAATATAATATTAAATCATCTTCATGTGATAAAAATAAACATATATTAACATTTTAATATTTTATATAATATATTTTGCGTAATTATTATAATCAATCAATCTTTATAATAATTATTAGATCCCATGAGTGAATCCACTACAAGTATTTTAGATTTACCAACTAATCCTGCAAATGGAGGAAATATTAGTAATAATATTTCCATTCAAGCTTCAGAAACTGTTCAACCACCAAACCTTACTTCAAATAATAATTCTCTTAGTTTAGATCAAACTACTATAAATCAAATTGTAAATGGATTACAACAAGCAAGTGTATCTGGTGTAACTCAATTACAATCTAGAGATATTCCAATGAATACAAGTAATTTAACTCATGATGTTAATATTCAACCAAATTTTATTCCCCATCCACAAAGTCAAAATAATACTCAACCAGATTATATTCAAAATTATCAGGAAACTAATGATATTATAAATGATTATAATAACAGTATTAAAAATAATAATAGTTTAGATGATTTATATAATGAAATACAAATTCCTATCTTATTAGCAGTGCTTTATTTTTTGTTCCAATTGCCTATATTCAGAAAATATTTATTTACATACTTTCCAATTCTCTTTTCAAAAGACGGAAATTTAAATATTAATGGATATCTATTCATGAGTGCTCTTTTTGGAATTTTGTTTTATTTAATAAATAAAATAAATACTCATTTTGGAAAATTTTAATTCTATTTGTATCTAACCATAATTACTTCTTCACATTGATCTAACTCTTCTTCTATTGGTTCCTCTTGTTTTTCTTGATAGTGTATTTCATTATTATTTAATTTATTTAATAAATCCTCAAAAGGAAAATCAATATTTTCTTTCTCTAAATAATAATTTTTATATTGTGATAAAATTAATTTCATCCTATTAATATTTCCTTTTTCAATATTTTTGCTAACAACCCAATATACATAATCATGATTGGTTTGAATAGTATGATAATTATGAATTGTATCTTGATAATCTCCAATATATAAATTAAAATAATCTTCATATTCATCTATTAAAAATGCGAATATACATTCATCACTTTGACAATAATTCAAATTTAATAATTCTTCGGTTTTTTCTATAATTTTTGGAATAATAAACTGACCTGATTCAATATCCGTTGTATAAAAACATCCTGCAACAATCCAACGTTGTTTGCTAAAATAATGATCTAATTTTTTTAAAGTTTTCTTATTCCATGAATTTATCATTTCAATTGCAAACTTGTCACGAGGGTTCTCAGCAATATTATTTAAATGATCATAAACATCTGGTTCAATATAATTTAAAGAATTATGAAATTTTTTATTTAAAAGATTAATATCTATCCATGAAAAATGAGTAGAATTAAAATAATTTTTCTCCATAACTTCTAACATAAATTTAAATCTTGAAAACCAAACTACATATAATTCTGCCGAAAACTTTGTATTTTTTTCTAAATTTTTCATACTTTCTATGTGTTCTTTATATTTATAAAAATATAAATCTTCTAATTTAGTTGGAATAACACTAGTTATATTCTCAAATCCCAATGCTTTACGTATTTGAAAATATTTATCAACATAATTTTCCTCGCAATAAATAACTAACGGTTGTTCAATAAACATAGTTCGTAATGAATTTTTAAAATATATTTTGGATGCTTCATTTTCATAACCATTGGTTTTATGACAATCAAATAAACACGTTACAAATGTAGTTTTATATTGTTTATCCATAAATGACAAATATAAGATATTTTAAAATATAAATAATTATTTAAATGGTTATTTATATTATAAATAATTCTCTCTCAAAATGTTTATCAAAACATTTTTTATGAAAATTTAACTGCCCTTCATTTGAATAATCAGTTGAATTATTTTCAACTATTAAAATTGGATTTATCAATGCCCTATTTCCCTCTTTAGTTAATGTCCAATCTGCTGCAAAAGGAATTATTGCTTTATCATTAATGCTTCTAAACGCATATTCACTTTTTTCATCATATTTATCTAATAAATATTTACAATGTTTTCTTGATAACATGTACATTTGAGTTCCCCAAACGTAATCTGGGAAAGAATAATAACTAAATGGAGAGCAACTTACAGGTAAAGTCTTTAATGAACAATCATTATTTTCATATGCCTTGTCTTGCAATAAATATCCTAATAATAAAACATCCAAATTCAAACATTTAAAATCCATACAAATCCGAGGTAAATATTTATTTAAATTTTTATGAATGTATATGTCATCTTCACAAAATATTCCGAATTCTTTATTTGTTTTATAATAGAAATCACTTATCATATCTAAATGACCATACATACATGACCATACTCTTTTTGTTGCATTATCAATTAAATCGGAATATCTAGCAATCCTATCATCATTAAAATCAATTCCATTATAAAAAACACATTCTATCTCTGCAATATTAAATCGTCTTTGCATTTCCATTTTTCTCTCATCATTTTTATAATTAAGACAACTAAAATGGACTTGTTCCATTTTATTATTATTTTCTATTTATTATTAATTATATTTTTATATTCTAATTAATATAAATTAAGAAAACTTTTTTTTTTCTCTCGTTTCATATTTTTTAACTTTGATTTTTTAATTGATTTTTTATTTGTGTGATTTTTTTTATTAGTAATTTTCTTTTTTGTTTCTTTATTTTTTGTCACTTTATTATTTTTTGTTTCTGAATTATTTTTTATATTCAAAGTATTGGGAGAATAATTTAAAAACCATTCTTGAAATTCCCGTGAATCACGATTATTTTTTAATTCTTTAAATTTTTCTGTTTTTTTTGCTCTCATTTCTTCAACTGTTTCTTGATGTCCATAACATTCTATACTGAATCTTTTTAATAAACCTTTTTGTTTTAATCTATTTTTCTGTTGAACATCAAATAAGAATTTTGACATGCATAAAATTCTATCGGAGAATTCATTGTAATATGGACGATTTGTATATAAAAAAGAGAGATAAAAACTCAACATAGTATCTATGGTTGCAACCTTTACTTTTTGATTTACAATATTTAATATATTATAACTATGGCATGCAATTGGTTTATAAATAAAAGCAATGGTGTCATTTCCTACTGCTATTTCATAATTTTCTGGTACAACTTCACCAATGGCTTCATGATATTTTACTTTAACATTTCTTATTCCAATATCTTTTAATCTTTCTTTTACTATTTCCGATGTTATTTTTGGTTCTGTAGATAAAACATCAAAATCAGCAAATTTTTCTATTTTCTTTTTTAATTTTTTTGGCATATAGAGAGAATATAGTGAAATTGCATATCCTCCAAAAAAAACTACTCCTTGATTTATAAACGTGTTTTTAACTACATCATAAATTTCATCTTCTTTTGTTGTATCCTCCATCTCTCTTTGAAAATTTACATCATTACAATTAATCTTTGTCAAAGGATAATTTTTATTTAACAATGTTAAACGTTTTAAAACTTTTTCCCATCTTGAAATATCACCTGCGGGTCTTGATAATTCTAAATACATTGCCATTCGTAAAAAATTAGGAGGAGCATATAATATTCCATTTACACGGATTGCTTCTTTTTTTAAAGCATTATATATTTCTTTAGGAAACTGAGTCAAATCAGCAACAGG
>JACCDO012250063.1_pt1 | contig 18475 bp, 12 predicted proteins | sample 7446101 | NCBI WGS metagenome assembly JACCDO01 (sample SAMN15323440, study PRJNA562643) | freshwater metagenome | isolation source: river surface water | place: USA:Blue River Watershed | collected 2017-08-16 | reverse complement strand
GATCACCTCGCGCACCGTCGACAACTAACAAAATTAGCAGCGGTGACCTCATAGCTTTTTCTCTTGCCTGTTCCATCTGCTCTGGAGTAGCGTCTGCATCGCGTTCGAGAAGTGCTTGGGCAAACAACTCCCCTAGTGAATGCCTGCTTGTCTCAGGAAAGACAATTAACCGCCAAGGCAAAATTTGATCGTGGTCAGGAGCGGTCGCTGCCGCATCGTACAAAGTGGCAAGTTGCGATGCGTTGGGGCCAGGAGCTACCAAACGTTTAGGCAAGATCGTTCGTCGACTTTTCAACACCTGCATAAAAGTGTCGATCTCATCTAAATGAATCTTTGGCGTCACTGATGTTTTCATGAAATCTGTCCACCATGCTCCACATAGTGGCGGTATGGTCCCGTACCACTGTGTGATGCCTCAGAGGCAGGCACAAAACCGCCTTGCTGAACATCAAACACGTGAACTTCACCATCTTCAATCACATAGTGCCAGCCGTGCAAAGTTAGTCGTCCTGCCTCAACCGAACGTCGAACCATCGGATAATCCATCAATCGCTCGAGTTGCAACACCACCGAACGTTGTTCAGTTCGCAACATAGCCTCCGCGCTGGGTCTCACAGGAAGCACTGCCTCCTTAACGAGTTCGAGCCAATTTTTGAGCGCTATGGCCTCTTCTGGAACCCCTTCATAGGCTGCTCGGACCGCTCCACAGTGGGTGTGACCACACACCACAATTCGTTCTACCCTCAATTGCAATACAGCGAACTCAATACCTGCCATCGTTCCGTGTAAGCCGTGTGAACCATCGTAGGGTGGCACCAATGCCCCGACGTTGCGAATGATGAACAATTCGCCAGGTCCCGTACCCGTAATCAGATACGGCACCAACCGGGAATCCGAACAACCAATGAACAGCGTTTTCGGGTGTTGCCCTTGTTCGACCAAATCTTGAAATCTTTGCTGATGCAAAGGGAAGTAATCTGCATGGAAGTGCTGCAAGCGTTGCAGCAATTCATCCTTGTCAGCGCTGGGAATAATGGCATCCATGTAGATCACTGCACTAAATCAGAGGCAGAGCCCTCCAAGTCCAACCCCTGAACAACAGAGCGGCCAACCAACAAAGTCATGTACTGACGCAAGGCAGTTACTTTCGATTGAGCTTGCAAGCGAAGGCGAAGCTGCGGATGGATCACATCAAATTCCGGTAATTTTCCCAGCGAAATGGCTTGCACATCGATAATGTGAAAACCATGACGGGTATGCACCAATCGCGGCATGATGCCCAGGGTTTCGCTGGACTCTTGGTTGAAGAACAATTCTTTTGCCAACTCAGGTGCACAATCTTGTGGTGTCAGCCACCCCAACTCACCGCCTAGAGCACCCGAGGGGCAGTTGGATAACTCTGCGGCCAATTGAGCAAAACGATCAACCGCTACAGCTGGCTTGCGTAATTCGAACAACGTTGCTTCAGCTTTTTGAGCCAATGCCGTCACATTCACTCCTTGCGTCACCGCAAACAAGATGTGTCGAATTTGCCTCGCCTGACCAACCGCCAACATTTGGCGATGTGCATCATAGTAGCGCTGGCACTCTTGAGCGGAGGGTTTGGACACAGTGACTTGCGTGTCCAGCATGCCATCTATGGCGTACTCATCGTTTTTTGTCAGTGCAGGCGCAAGTGTCACAGACATCGGGTGCAGCAAGCCATGACGGACCGCTTCTTGTCGCAGCAGTTCAGCATACGCACGCTCCCGCAAAGTGTTCAGATCACAAGTTTCTCCTGAGTGTAGCAAGGCAACACCATTGATGAGGGGTAGCAAGTGATCTGGTTCGGTGCTTTGCGAAGTAGACTCGCTAATGCAACCACAATTAGAACTACCACAACCGTCAGTATTGGGATGGGTTGAAGGAGCGGTTGAAAAATGCATGTTTAACCTCTGCGGCTCATGGGTAAACGAGGCGTCATGCCAATTCGGCGGCTACGCACCAGTTGGTAAGGACGGGCAACATAGGCAAGCGATCCAAACCCACTCCATACATGCACCAAACGTGTGAAAGGGAAAATGAAGAAGATGCTCATGCCCAAGAACATGTGCGTCTTGAACACCCAGCTGGCTTCGTCCAGCAACTCCACTGCACCGCCGCGAAACGTGACGATACGCTGCGCCCACTCGGCCAGCTTCAACATCATGCCTCCGTCCAGGTGTTGGGACGACAAAGGAATGGTGGCCAAACCAAGCGCAAACTGTGCCCACAGCAACCACAGCAAAACGATGTCACTGGGCTTGCTGTTGATGCGAATGCGTGCGTCAAACATACGACGATGCAGCAACAAACTCACTCCGATGAAACCAACCACACCAAAGATGCCCCCCGAAATCATGGCGACAAGTTGTTTATCACCCGCGCTGATGAAATGCTCGTACATGAAGTGCGGCGTCAACATGCCTAGACTGTGACCGCCGAATAAAAAAAGAACACCAATATGGAAAAGATTACTACCCCAGCGCAACTGCCCCGCACGCAGCAGCTGTGATGAATCGCTTTTCCAAGTGTATTGGTCACGATCGAATCGAATTAGGCTCCCGAGCAGGAAAACCGTTAAAGCGATGTAGGGATAGATGCCGAATATGAAATGGTTCAAGCCAGTCATGCTGCCACTCCTTCTTGGGTTGGGATTTTTTTGACGAAATGAATGGGCTGCTCTTGACCAGGTTTGGATTGACCACGGCTGCTGCATCCCTCGAACGCTTCGGGTTCATGCCAGCTCTCATCCAACGACTCCTCTGCAGCAATGTGCACCGCTTGTGCTTTGTGTCCCGACAATTCCAAAATGGCCGCAAGCAGTGCGGCGTAAGGACTTTCACGCTTGAGCAGACCACTGAATATGGCATTGAGTATGTTAGCCATTTCATCAAGAAACGCTTTCGCGATCGCGGGTGTTTGGGTGGACGCAAACTCTAGTACCACGCACAAGTGATCGGGCAACTCATCCGCATCCAAGTTAAACCCTGATTGAGCATAGGTTTGCGCCAAGTCAATCATGGCTGGACCACGGTCACGTGAGTCGCCATGCACATGCTCGAATAAGTTCAAGCATGTGGAGCGCCCCCGATCAAATGTCTCTACATAGCGCGACTCTACTTCTAAGGGGTCAAGCTTTTGGAGTAATTCAGCAAAGGCTTTAAGTTCCGCTAACCTTGTCTTCGTCAAAGCACTCTCTTGCGTCAGCACATCCATCAAAGCATTGAGTTGCGAACGCATCTGCGCATCTGGATAAGAAAGTAGCCGCGCGAGTGCCCGCAAAGTGTAAGCATTGTTTTTCATGAAAAATCTCCTGACACAACCGACTGAATAGGAATCGTGCGACGCTTTTTGGAACCAAACAAACTCGCATCGCTTTGACCGTCTGAACAGCCATTACCAAACGAAAAACCACAACCGCCGCGCACATCAAATGCGTTTTCGGCGTACTCACGGTGCGTGCTAGGAATGACAAAGCGGTCTTCGTAATTTGCAATCGCCATGATTCGGTACATCTCTTCCACTTGAGCCGCCGTCAAGCCCACTTGATCGAGCACCGCTTGGTTGTGCACACCATCCACGTGTTTGCCACGTTGGAAAGCGCGCATGGCCAGCATGCGCTCCAACGCTTTCACAACAGGTTCGATATCGCCAGCCGTTAGCAAGTTCGCCAAGTACTGCACAGGAATACGCATTTGGTGCACATCGGGCAGTTCACCGTTCATGCCCATATGACCTGCATTGGCAGCTGCAGTGATGGGCGAAAGCGGTGGAACATACCAAACCATGGGCAAGGTGCGGTACTCCGGATGCAGTGGCAACGCGACTTTCCAGTCGATCGCCATTTTGTAGACAGGGCTGTTTTTTGCACCCTCTATCCATGCATCAGGAATGCCGTCGACACGAGCTTGTGCAATTACTTGTGGGTCATGTGGATCTAAGAAGATATCGAGCTGGGATTGATACAGATCTTGCTCGTTTTCTGTGCTGGCAGCTTCCGCAATGCGGTCTGCGTCGTACAACACTACGCCCAGGTAGCGGATACGTCCCACACAAGTCTCAGAACACACGGTCGGTTGACCGGCTTCGATTCGTGGATAGCAAAAGATGCACTTCTCCGCCTTGCCAGTTTGCCAGTTGTAATAAATCTTCTTGTACGGGCATCCGCTCACGCACATGCGCCAACCTCGGCACTTGTCTTGGTCGATCAAGACGATGCCATCGTCCTCACGTTTGTAGATCGAGCCCGAGGGGCAAGACGCGACGCATGCAGGATTCAAGCAGTGCTCGCACAAACGTGGCAAGTACATCATGAAGGTGTTTTCAAACTGACCCACCATGTCTTTTTGTACTTGATCGAAGTTGGCAAGGTTGGCGTCTTTGCTACGTTTGCTGAACTCACCACCAAGAATTTCTTCCCAGTTGGGACCCCATTCGATCTTGTTCATACGCTGCCCCGTGACCAAACTTCGGGGTCGTGCGGTGGGCGTGGCCTTCATCTCTGGCGCTCCTTGCAAATGCTCGTAGTCGAAGGTGAATGGCTCGTAGTAGTCGTCAATCTGAGGCATGTTGGGGTTGGCGAAAATGTTCATCAACAATTTCCACTTGCCACCTTGCTTAGGCTGAATGGAGCCGTCAGATCTACGTGTCCAACCGCCTTTCCAGAAGTCTTGGTCTTCCCAATTCTTCGGGTAACCAATACCGGGTTTTGTTTCCACGTTGTTGAACCACGCGTATTCCACGCCTGGACGGCTGGTCCAAACGTTTTTACATGTGACCGAGCAGGTGTGGCAGCCGATGCATTTGTCCAAATTCAGGACCATCGCAATTTGTGCGCGTACTTTCATATGTTTCTCCTTGCGCTCGTTCAGACCTGAACCTGGTTGTTGGCTTCGTTGTCAAGCCAATCTATCTTGCGCATCTTGCGCACGATCACAAACTCGTCTCGGTTGGTGCCGATGGTTCCGTAGTAGTTGAAGCCATAACTGAATTGGGCGTAGCCGCCAATCATGTGCGTTGGTTTGGTGACGATGCGGGTCACCGAGTTGTGAATGCCACCGCGCATGCCAGAGATTTCTGAGCCAGGGGTGTTGATGATCTTTTCTTGGGCGTGATACATCATCACCATGCCAGGGTTGACACGTTGGCTCACCACCGCGCGCGCCGCAATGGCACCGTTAGTGTTGAATAGTTCAACCCAATCGTTGTCCACAATACCAGCGTCTTTGGCATCGTCTTCACTAAGCCAAATCACAGGGCCACCACGGTTCAAGGTCAACATGTGCAAGTTGTCGCTATACGTGCTGTGGATGCCCCACTTTTGGTGTGGCGTGATGAAGTTGAGCGAGATCTCTTTGTTGCCGTTGGGTTTGCGGTCGATCATGTCGTCCACGGTTTTCAAGTCCACGGGTGGGCGGTAACTCGTGAGGCCTTCCCCAAAAGCAATCATCCAAGGGTGGTCTAGGTAAAACTGCTGACGACCGGTGAGGGTGCGCCATGGGATCAACTCATGAACATTGGTGTAACCGGCGTTGTAGGACACCTTCTCACTCTCCAGACCAGACCAAGTGGGTGAGCTGATGATCTTGCGGGGCTGCGCTTGGATATCACGGAAACGGATTTTTTCGTCTTCGCGATGCAAGGCCAAATGAGTGTGATCGCGTCCCGTGATCTTGCCCAAAGCCTCCCAGGCTTTGACCGCGACATGACCGTTGGTTTCAGGTGCCAGTTGCAACACGACTTCGCAGGCGTCAATGTCGGTTTCGATTTTAGGGAAACCCTTGGTTACGCCTTCAGTTCGTACATGGCCATTGAGTTCACCCAACTGCTGAACTTCGTCGGCTGTGTTCCAACCAATCCCTTTGCCGCCGTTGCCAACCTTGGCCATAAGTGGGCCCAGGGCGGTGAAGCGTTTGTAGGTACTTGGGTAGTCGCGTTCGACCACCGTGATCTGCGGTGCGGTCTTTCCTGGGATGAGCTCACACTTGCCCTTTTGCCACTCATTCACTTCAAATGCTTGAGCCAACTCGGCGGGCGTGTCGTGCATCAGCGGCGTGAGCATCAGCTCTTTCTCTACACCCAGATGACCCACACATACTTCGCTGAAGGCTTTGGCAAAACCTTTGTAAATTTCCCAATCACTGCGGCTTTGCCAAGCGGGGTCCACCGCGGTGGACAAGGGGTGAATGAACGGGTGCATGTCGCTGGTATTTAGATCGTTCTTTTCATACCAAGTTGCAGTGGGCAAAACGATGTCTGAATACATGCAGGTAGTACTCATGCGGAAATCCAAAGTCACGAGCAAGTCCAACTTACCTTCGGGAGCTTTGTCGTGCCACTTCACCTCTGCAGGTTTGGCATCCTCTGGTCCCAAGTCTTTGCCTTGCACACCATGGCTGGTGCCCAACAAATGCTTGAGAAAGTATTCATGGCCTTTACCAGAAGAGCCCAAGATATTTGAGCGCCACACAAACATATTGCGCGGCCAATTCAAAGGATTGTCAGGGTCTTCACAACTCATCTTCAAGCTACCGTCTTGAAGGGCTTTGATAGCGTATTCTTTGGGATCCATGCCCACGGCTTGTGCATCTTTAACCACCTGCATGGGGTTGGTCTGCAATTGCGGTGCGCTGGGCAACCAACCCATGCGTTCTGCGCGTACGTTGTAATCAATCAAGCTGCCACCGAATTTGGATTTATCGGCCAAGGGCGACAAGATTTCTTCAACGCCCAGTTTTTCATAACGCCACTGATCTGTGTGGGCGTAAAAGAAGCTGGTACTGTTCATTTGGCGGGGGGGACGTACCCAGTCCAGTGCAAAGGCCAGAGCCGTCCAACCGGTTTGGGGACGGAGTTTTTCTTGACCCACATAGTGCGCCCAGCCGCCACCGCTTTGACCAATACAGCCACACATCATCAGCATGTTGATGATGCCGCGGTAGTTCATGTCACTGTGATACCAGTGGTTCATCGCCGCACCAATGATGACCATCGATTTGCCGCGTGTTTTGTCTGCGTTGTCTGCGAATTGACGGGCCACCGCAATCACTTGATCGCGTTTCACCCCTGTAATTTTTTCTTGCCATGCTGGTGTGTAAGGCACATCTTCTTCATAGTCCTTGGCTGCGGTCTCGCCATCTAAACCGCGTGCCACGCCGTAATTGGCTACGGTCAAGTCAAATACTGTGGCAACCAAGGCGTAACGTTCTTCACCCGCTTTGCCAAGTTTGATGCGACGCACCGGCACTTTGCGAACCAGAACATCGTCCACCGCGCTGACCTGTTTGTTAGCATGGAAGTTAGGGGTGTCGATGCCACCGAAGTACGGAAAGGCTACCTCGCCAACTTGATATTCGCTGTCCTCGCCTTCCATCAGGCTGAGCTTGAGCTTGACATCGTTGTGACCACGCGCTTCTTTGTTTTCTAAATTCCATCTGCCTTCGTCGGAACGGCCTTCTGCACCCCAGCGAAAACCAATCGAACCATTTGGCAAAACGATTTTGTCGTTTTGGTCCAAAGCGACAGTCTTCCAATCGGGGTTGTTGTCTTGCCCCAATTTGCCATTGAAATCGCTGGCACGGATGTAACGACCCGGAACCACCACTTGGCGTCCGTCAGGTAAAGTACGCTCTTCCAGCTGAACCAAGTTGGGCATGTCGGTGTAGCGGCGCACATAGTCGTCAAAGTAGGCACTGCGCTTGTCAAAGTAAAACTCTTTGAGGATCACATGGCCCATGGCCATGGCAATTGCAGCATCGGTGCCTTGCTTGGGGTGCATCCACAAATCGGCCAACTTGCTGATCTCGGCATAGTCAGGCGTGATAGCCACCGTCTTTGCACCTTTGTAGCGCACCTCGGTGAAGAAGTGTGCGTCAGGTGTCCGTGTTTGTGGCACATTCGACCCCCAGGCAATGATGAATGTGGAGTTGTACCAATCGGCAGACTCAGGCACATCGGTTTGTTCACCCCAAATCTGTGGGCTGGCCGGAGGCAGGTCACAATACCAATCGTAAAAACTCATACACACACCACCAATCAATGAAAGGTAGCGACTACCAGCCGCGTAGCTCACCATGGACATGGCAGGAATTGGTGAGAAACCGATGATGCGATCGGGGCCGTATTTTTTGGCTGTGTAAACGTTGGCGCTGGCAATCATCTGGTTGACTTCATCCCAGGTGCTGCGCACAAAACCACCCAAACCACGTTGGTGTTGCCAATCTGCTCTTGTGTCTGCGTTTTCGACAATAGCGGTCCATGCATCCACGGGGCTTTTGGCCACAACCAAAGCCGAGCGCCAATGCTTGAGCAAGCGGGCTCGAACCATGGGGTACTTCACCCGATTAGCGCTGTACAAGTACCAAGAGTAGGACGCACCTCGCGCGCAACCCCGTGGTTCATGGTTAGGCAAGTCGGCTCGCGTGCGGGGGTAATCGGTTTGCTGCGTTTCCCACGTTACGATTCCACCTTTGACATAGATCTTCCAAGAGCAAGATCCTGTGCAATTCACTCCATGTGTGCTACGCACAATTTTGTCGTGCGCCCATCGGTTACGGTATGCGTCTTCCCAAGTGCGGTCTTCACCCGTGGCCACTCCGTGCCCTCCAGAAAACGGATCTTTGGAATTCGTGAAGTGATTAAGTCGATCTAAAAAATGGCTCATGTTTTTCTCCAATTCAGCGGGACATTTCGCCCCTTGCTACACAGCGTTCCGTCTTTTTGATGCCTCAGGGATTGCGTATTTCAGACCCTGCGCGCAAGTAAAACCACCAGTTCAAGAACAGGCACAGGGCATAAAACACAGCGAAGCCATACATAGCTATTTCAGGCGTCCCCGCTTTGATTTGTTGTCCAATCACCACCGGAGCGATGAATGCACCATAAGCGGCCACAGCCGAAGTCCATCCCAATACAGGGCCAGCCTGCTGACGATCAAAGATCACCGCAATGCTGCGAAATGTCGAACCATTGCCGATCCCGCTGGCAGAAAACAACAACACGAACAGCAACATAAAAATCAGAAAATATTGCTCAGGAGTGGAGGACTGATATGCAAGCCACATCACATATCCGACTGCAGCCGAAGCCAACACCATCACTGCCGAGATCACTTGAGTAACAATTGATCCACCAGTTTTATCGGACAACCAGCCGCCTATCGGGCGAACCAAGGCACCAACGAAAGGACCAATCCAGGCATAGGTCAAGGCCGAAGGTGCATTGGGGTTTTTAAGTGTGTGCTGCAGCACGCCATTCGCATCGGGCACATGGCTAATTCCAAAGATCACGGTGATTGATAAGGGCAGGGCCATCGAAAAACCAATGAAACTACCGAAAGTGACGATGTACAAAACAGTCATGGACCAGGTGTGCTTATTCTTGAAGATCGAGAATTGCGCTGCGATGTTCTCTTTCATCGTTCCAAAAGCGGTAAGCCGCATCACCATTAAGGTACCGAGGATGATCAACGGCATCGCCAACCACATGCTAAGCACCCCCAAACCGCTGGGAGCTGGAAGGTATAAATACAATCCAATACCAGCAGGTACAAACGACAAGGTGTAGAGCCAAATAATTTTCAAGAAGGCAGGAATCGTTCCGCCGATATGGGGAGAGACGGTTGTCAAGTTGTTCATGCCAAAAAAACAAATCACTGACAACGGCACCAAAGCCAACAACCAAGCAAAGCCGGCGTTCTGTACCCAAGTGGGTGTACCTGCTGATATTTTTCCCAAGATCCAACCACTGTCTTTCACCAACGTCATTGGCTCGCCGCCGAAACTGCCAAAGAGACTCACAGTCATGACCAAAGGAATGACGACCTGCATGGTGGTCACACCAAAGTTACCCAGACCTGCATTCAGCCCCAGCGCTGTGCCTTGCAAACGCTTAGGAAAAAAAGTGCCGATGTTGGACATGGAACTGGCAAAGTTGCCACCGCCCACGCCTGACCATAAAGCCATTAATTGAAAAACCCACAAAGGCCACTCAGGATGCTGCAGAGCGATCCCCGTGCCAATCGCAGGTGCGATCAACATGGCAGTGGTCATAAAGATCGTATTGCGCCCACCCGACAAGCGAATCAAGAACGAAGCAGGAATACGCATGGTGGCTCCGGCCAAACCAGCGATCGCAGTAAGGCTAAAGAGCTCCGCCTGACTGAATGGAAACCCCAGGTTCAGCATTTGCACAGTGATGATGCCCCACATGCCCCAAATCGCGAAGCCACACAGAAGCGCAGGCACAGAAATCCAGAGATTACGATAAGCAATGCGCTTACCTGTGCTTTCCCAAAATTGGTTGTCCTCGGGGCGCCAGTCACTGATATCGGCGCCACTGACACCTGATTGCTTGCTAGAGTTTGTCATTGGTATTCCTTTTTAATTCAAGCGCTCAGGCTTGCTGGTGAGAGCACATGTGCTTTACCACCCATCACATCGGTGTTACGCACTTCCGTCCAATACATCCAGATAAGTGATACCCACACCACGCCATACATCAACATGAAGGCGCTGCTGCGGATACCGGTGATGTCCAATATCACACCGAACATGATTGGTAGTACAAATCCACCCAATCCGCCGGCTAATCCAACGATGCCGCTGATCGTTCCAATGTTTTGGGGATAGTCGTCTGCTATGTACTTGAATACGCTGGCCTTGCCAAATGCCCAAGCGACTCCGAGTACAAACATGAGCGCGGTGAATAAGTACACATTGAGCCCAATGTGAAATGTCTGGGGTCCATTGATAGTGGCAATGGTGAAATCTGTTTGCGGGTAAGACAGCAAGAACAGGCAAATCCAGCTAACCCACAGCACCCACCAAGTCACGCTGTGTGCGCCGTATTTATCACTCAACCACCCACCCATAGCTCGCAACACACCACCTGGTAAAGAAAAGCAAGCGGCCAGCAATGCTGCCACCCGAATGTCAAGACCAAACTCCCCGATGTAGTACTGCACCATCCACAATGCCAAGGCCACATAGCCACCGAAAACAATGCTGTAGTACTGGCAGTACTTCAATACCTTGGGATCTTTGAGTGCTTTGAGTTGATCACGAAATTTCACATTGCTATCAACCAGATGTGATGCATCACTGGCACTGAATAGCCAAAATAAAACCACTGTACCGGCCATGATGGCTGCATAGACTTGGGGCACCATGGCCCAGCCAAAGCCCACCAAAATCACTGGAGCAACGAATTTATTCACAGCTGAGCCAGAGTTACCTGCGCCGTAAATGCCCATCGCCATGCCTTGACGATTGGAGGGAAACCAACGCGCCACATAGGGCGTTCCAACAGAAAACGAGCCGCCAGCCAATCCAACAAACAGTCCGATTACTAAAAAATGCCAAAATTGTGTGGCATAGGCCATAAGCCAAATGGCAGGGACTGTTAAAGCCATCAATATCGCCATCACAATCCGACCACCATAGCGATCAGTCCAAATTCCCAAAGGCACTCGAATCAAAGAACCTGTAAGGACTGGCGTCGCCGTGAGCAGTCCAAATTCAGTGGCGTTGAGGTTGAGCATTTTTTTGATGGGAACACCAATCACACCAAACATCATCCAGACCATGAAGCAAACCGTGAACGCCAAAGTGCTCACAACCAAGACTGACCATGCCTTGCGTTCTTGAATAAGTGCGTTGTTCATTCTTTAACTCCTAACTCTTGGCTAGAGTGTGGAGTTATAGGAAGGATTTTGATATCGATCGAAAGACTAAGTTTGCAAATGCAAAAGGAGGATGCAGCCACGGGCCACATCCTCCTAAAGAACTATTCGAATTGACTTAAATCAAACCAAGCCAAGGGTGGCCGCGGATACAGCAATTTGTACCCGTGAGGTTAGATTCATTTTTTTAAAAATGTGCTGAATATGAATTTTGACGGTGGTTTCGGCAATATTCAAATCGCGTGCGATTTGCTTGTTACTTAAACTCTTGGCAATCAACAAAAAAATTTCTTTCTCTCTGGGGGAAAGACCCTCAAGCATCTGCGCCGAGTTAGTCACGGATGAATTATTCATGTCAGATGCTGTTGGCTGACGGAATCCTGAAATCAACTTAGTCATCATGTCAGGACTGATGACAGATTGCCCTTCATACACTTTGGCAATAGCGTCGCAAAGTTGATCTGATTCAGATGTTTTGAGCAAATACCCATCTGCACCATTTTGCAACGCTTTAGCCAAGTCGTCTTCGTCTTCGCTGACGGTCAGCATCAAGATGCGTAGACCTTCATGGGCTTGCTTCAAAGAAGAAATCGCTTCCACACCTTTCACCCCAGGCAAATGGTTATCTAGCAACATAACATCTGGAGTCAACCTCTCCAAGAGGCGCAAAGCTTCACCAATATCTCCGGCTTCTCCCTCGACTAAAAATCGTTCATCTTGCGATAAAAGCGAAATTAACCCTCGTCGAAACAAAGGATGATCGTCTACCACCACCAACCGAACTACATAACTCATGCTTTATCCATCCACTTTCAAGACTAATTCGTAGTTGTTTTATTTTTTTGTAACGCAGGCACAAGCAACGTCACTGTCGTTCCGACTCCAGCTTGTGAACTCACCGCTACTTCTGCGTAGATTTGTGCAGCTCGTTCGCGCATGATGTTCAAACCGACCTGCAAATGTGAGCGTTCAATCTCATCATCAAATCCGACACCATCATCGCGCACCAAAAAGCGCCAGGTGTCCCCCTTTTCAATTTCAATGCTGACATTTCTAGCCTTAGCATGCTTGCGAATATTAGAGAGCGATTCTTGCAGCACATGCAGGACATGAATTTGTACATCTTGTGCTAAAGGTAATCCTTCGCCAGTTATTTTGCGAGCTACAGCAATACCAGTTTGATGTTGGAATTTTTGCAAAGTTTCCTGTATAGCGGTATCAATATCGTCATAGTTCGTGCGAGTTCGAAAATGGAGTAACAGTTCCCGGACATCGGCAATGCTTTCTTTCAAGCCATTGTCAAGCTCATCCATGGCGTGATCGATTTTGAGGTGATCGTTTTTGCTGATTGATGCGCGCAACATGCCAGTTTGAATTTTCAAAAATGCCAAAGATTGCGCAATTGAGTCGTGTAGCTCGCGAGCGAGCATCGTTCGCTCACCAGCAATGGCAGCTTCCCGGTCCAGCGCCAGAGCACGCATACCCTCGACCGAACTGGCCAAGTGACTTGCAAAGGTGTCAACTAACTCTAGTTCTTCGATGGTGAGATGAACTTCATTTCGATAAAAAAGATCAATCTCACCTAACAATTTTTTTTGCAATTTCACAGGAACTGAAATCATTGTTTCATAACCGCGCTTGCTGCAATGCTGAAGCGGCGCAACTTCGCTACTTTTAATGGGAATCACTCTTGTTCGTGACTCATACGTTGCGTTACCACACGCGCACACGCCAGCGCGTAAACATTTTTCATCTTCCATTATTTCTAATGGAAAATTGTCTGAATTCAAGATCAAAAATTTATCGGGCTCATCACCAACCCAACGAATAGCCAATGAATCAGCTCTCATCAAGGCGCGCACTTGCTGTGCAAACCCTTGAGTTAAATCATGCAGGTTATTCGCCTTTGCCAAAAAGGCACTCACTTCGTAGAGCGCTTGTAGCCTTTCTTTTTGATCGGCAATCCGTTTTGTTTTATTTGCAACTTGTGCCTCTAGGTTGCCATATAGTGATTGCAGAGTGGCCGCCATTCTGTTGAAGCCCTGCGCCACTTGTCCGAACTCATCGTTGGATGCGACCTCCACACGAACAGAAAATTGTGCACTTTCTAACCTACTCAATCCATCGCGCAATTGACTTAAAGGATGAATGACATAGTGGTAACCTGTATAGAGCATGATCACAGCACCACCTATGGCGAGTGCCATCATGACAAACTGAAACAGATTCAAGATTGCGGTAAGCGATGCCAATTGATGTTCAATAGATAAAACAAAACGATCAATGACGGTCAAAAAATCTGCCGAATTCTTAACTAAATCGACGTGTTCAGAGCTCGGCTGCGATTTAAGGATTTGTTTTTGCGTTTGCCAACCTTTGTCTACCTCTATGAAGCGTGACTGAACCTCATCATCCCAAGGGACAAAGAGCGGTCGCGCTGAATCGCCTTGACGTAATATGCGAATGCTTTCATCAAATTCATTGACCAGCGCTCGAATTTCATAATCAGCTAACTCTGCTTGAACTGCGCTGGTTAATCGCCAGGTTTGCATGCGCATGCGCCCCGCTTCGTTCAGCGCCGCAGCGCCTCCGCTGAGCTTCCAGGTCACCCACAAGGTTAGACCAATCGATATCAGGGCGACAACCAGCAAGCCTGCCCCAATGCGCACCAGTTTGGCGGACAAAGAGGCCGTGTGTTTCATGTCGTGACGACCTTGCGTGACTTGCCCGCCTTGGGCATGAAGGTGAGGGTTTGCAGCGCAGCCATTTGGTTTTGTGTGTTGTTCATCAAATCGGCCAGAGTGACCCCATCCAAGGTTGCAAAAAAGGCTTCCAGAGCTTGCGCCAAGACGCTTTTCAAGTAGCAGGCAGACAATAAGGCGCATCTGCTTTTTCCCGCCTCAAAGCACTCAACCATCTGAAAATCGGTCTCGGTCCTTCGCACGACCTCGCCCAGCACGATCTGCGATGCAGGCCGCCCCAAGCGAATGCCACCACCTCGCCCCCGACTGGTCTGCAAGTAGCCATCGGCAGCCAGGGTCATGACTATTTTGGTCAGATGGCTTTTGGAAATGCCGTGCTGGTCTGCAATCGCCTTAATGGTCGCCACGCTTTGTTGCGTCTCGCAATGCGCACAGTGCATCAGTACTCTTAAACTGTAATCGGTCCAGTGGGTCAGTCGCATCGTTCTGAAGTCCTAGTTCTTGAGGAGGATGCCTCAAATATTCTCTTTAGATGCATTTTATGACCGATGCGGGACACTAAACGATTTCGAGCGCCTGGTAAGCCCCCTTGCTCAACCACAAGCTCCCACATAACCACACTGCGTGCAGTAATCGCAACCGTCCTTCTTGATGACGGCATAGGCCCCGCAGTCGGGGCATTTTTTGCCCGCCATTACTTTGGAGGAAGCTTCTGACGCAGGCCCTGACACCTCGGGCAGAGGCAAAGTCATCTGCTCGGTTGTGGCATGGCGCTGCGCTCGCAAAGCCAGAATATTCTGAATCGCCCAAGCCATCGCTGCGACCTCAGAATCGTGCCACAGCGGCACACGGGTGCCGTCATCCCGCACCTTATGGCCACATCGCACAGGGCCACGGTCCCACGCCACTTTGCGCATGTCCGACAGTGCCCGATCCAGAAAGCCTCCACGCGCTGCCAGCGACAACAACCGCATGCTGGCCGTGATCCACTGCTGCGATTCGCCGCTTTGACCCACCGGCATGAAAAACTCAATGGCACGTTCTACCGTTCCTAAGCGCTCACCACATGAGACAGGTAAGAACGATACGACCAGGTACAGCGATTTGGCGCCTTCACTCGTCCAGTACTCAATTTTTTCGGCTACCGCATCCAGCGCGCCATGGGGTCGACTCTCGATCACCGAGCGCATCGGGTCTGTCGACGCTGTCGCTTCGGTCACTTCAGGCGTCTGGGGCTTTTCTGGCGTCAACGCCAGCACCGAGCCCAAAATCGCGTTAGGCCGATAAGTGGCTAGTCCCTTGAGTCCCGCGCGCCAGGCCTGCAGGTATAGGCCCTTGAAATCTTCATACGGGTAATCAGCAGGTACGTTCACTGTTTTAGAGATGGCGGTATCCACAAAGGGCTGCACCGCTTGCATCATGGCAATGTGCGCATTGGCGCTCATCTCCATCGCGCCCACAAAGGCAGGTGGTAGCTCAGTGGTATCGCCTCCCAAAGTCTTGTACAAACGCCAAGCGTGGTCTTGAACCTCATATTCGCTGCGCGTGCCATCGGCTTCGCGTTTTTTGCGGGTGTAGGTCCAGGAGAACGCCGGTTCGATGCCATTGGACGCGTTGTCGGCAAAGGCAAGACTCACCGTGCCTGTAGGCGCAATCGATAGCAAATGGCTGTTGCGAATGCCGTGGGCGCGGATTTCGGCCTTTAGCGCATTGGGCAGGCGGCTGGCAAATGTGCCATCGATCAGATAAGCATCGGGATCAAACAACTCAAATGCGCCTTTTTCGCGTGCCAGCGCCACCGAAGCGGTGTAGGCGGCGTCGCGCATTGAGTGTGCGATTTTTTGCGCCATCTCGCGGCCCTCGGTTGCGTTGTAGCGCAGACCCAGCATCACCAAGGCATCCCCCAAGCCTGTGAAGCCCACGCCAATGCGTCGCTTGCTCCTGGCTTCTTCTTGCTGCTCGGGCAAGGGCCAATGCGTCAGATCTAGCACGTTGTCCAATGCACGCACCTGTAACCCCACACTTTGCTTAAAAGCTTCAAAGTCAAACTTAGCAGCGCCACCATGACCGAAAGGATGACGAACAAAGCGCGGCAAAATCACAGGACCCAAATCGCAACATCCGTAAGGTGGCAGGGGTTGCTCGCCGCAAGGGTTCGTCGCGCTGATCGACTCGATCGCTCGCAGATTGTTATCGCGGTTTATTTGATCGAGAAACAAAATGCCCGGCTCAGCAAAGTCGTAGGCCGAACGCATGATGGTGTCCCACAGGTCTTGCGAGTTCAAGCTCTGGTAAACCCATTGGCCATCTTCGCGTTGGTAAGCACCTTTGTCTATCCACTCTTGACCGGGATAAGCGGCGTGCGCCAGATCCCAGCTGCGACCTTGCTGCACCGCTTCGATGAACGCATCACTCACACCGACAGACACGTTGAAATTGTTCCAGCGCCCCGGTGTTCGCTTGGCGGTGATGAATTCCATCACGTCAGGGTGATCGATGCGCAGCACACCCATTTGTGCGCCGCGCCGGGCACCTGCGCTCTCCACCGTTGCGCAGGACTGGTCAAACACATTGATGTAACTGCACGGCCCCGACGCCGTCGATGCGGTGCCTTTGACCCATGCACCTTTGGGGCGGATGCGCGAAAAGTCATATCCCACCCCGCCGCCTCGACGCATGGTTTCCGCAGCTTCACGTAGCGCCTCGTAAATTCCGGGGTAACCGCCATCGTCACGCCCTTGAATGCAATCACCCACTGGTTGCACAAAGCAATTGATCAAGGTGGCCTGGATGTCGGTGCCAGCCGCGCTCATGATGCGGCCAGCGCCAATGGCACCTGCTTCGAGGTTGCGTCGGAACTTCTGTTCGTATTCGGCACGCAACTCGAGCTTTTCAACGCTGGCCAGAGCACGCGCGACGCGATCGAACAATTCACTGACGGTGGTCTCGTTGGTCTTGAGGTATTTCTCCCTAAGCACATCAGTGCTAATAGGTTGTGGTGGCATGGGTGGCAAAGTGCCCAATAACTGGGGGTCTTCGGCAGAACGGTTCATTTGGGTATTTCTTTCATAAGTTCAAAATGATTCAAAAAGTCAGGACGACAAATGCGGTACTGCTCGCATTTGCTCGGGGGTTGTGAAGTAGGCGGCGGTGTGCCCCAAGCGCGCACGTGCCTTGTACAACTCATTTCGGGCCAGCGTGCGCAAATGCACTTCGTCCGGGCCGTCCATCAAATGCATGGCGCGCCCCCAAGTCCAGAAATAAGCCAGCGGCGTATCGGGTGACAAGCCCATTGCACCAAAAACCTGCATGGCGCGGTCTACCACGCGAGTTTGCAGCCGTGCCGCCACCACTTTGATACCCGAGACCTGGGCGCGCAGCTCGGCGGCAGGTGCAACTCCCATGTCCAGCATCCAGGCTGTCTTGAGCACCAAGAGCCTCGCCTGATCGATCTCCAGTCGCGACTCGGCCAGCCAGTCCTGCACGTTCGACTGATCGGACAAATGCTTGCCAAATGCGGAGCGCTCCAATGCGCGTTCTGTAGCCATTTCCAGCGCTAGTTCGCATTGGCCAATGGTGCGCATACAGTGGTGCACTCGACCCGGACCCAGACGCGCCTGCGCCATGGCAAAGCCCTGGCCCCAGCCGCCTAGCAAATGGTCCTTGGGGACGCGCACATTGCGCAACACTAATTCGCAATGCCCCTCTGGCGCTAGGTGGTGTACTACCGCGATGTTACGCACCACCTCCAGGCCCGGTGTGTCCATAGGCACCAGCACAATGCTATGCTGATGGTGCGTGGCCTGCTCGGGTGTCCATTCGGTGGCATCGTCGGGTCCGGCCAGGCCCGATGGTCCATCGTTTTTGCACATCACGATCAGAAGTCGGCAGTGTGGGTGCGCTGCGCCAGTGATGAACCACTTACGGCCATTGAGCACCCACTCATTGCCGTCCGCGCGGACAGTGGTTTGCAAATTGGTCGGATCGGACGAGGCCACATCTGGCTCAGACATGGCAAAGGCCGAACGGATCTGCCCGCGCAGTAAAGGCTCCATCCATTGAGTGCGCTGTG
>JACCDO010722389.1_pt1 | contig 18479 bp, 18 predicted proteins | sample 7446101 | NCBI WGS metagenome assembly JACCDO01 (sample SAMN15323440, study PRJNA562643) | freshwater metagenome | isolation source: river surface water | place: USA:Blue River Watershed | collected 2017-08-16 | reverse complement strand
GTACGCGGCGGGCAGCCGGAACTCCGATTATCACACCGACCACAATTGCGCCGATAATCCATCCGAGATTTCTTCCCTCATTCTCAGAGCGGAAGAAGACCAAGAGCGTTGCAATTCCAGCGCCAGCAGCGCCCAGAAGATTTCCACGCCGGGCAGTTCTGGGATGAGATAAGCCTTTAAGAGCGAGGATAAAGCAGACGCCCGCAATCAAACCGATTAAGTCGTATAAGAACGGGCTCACTTCTTATCACCCGCACTCTTGTTTTCGGCGCCCTTTTCTCGCGCGCCCTTACCCTTAAACATCTCTAGCATGCGATCGGTAACTACAAAACCACCGACCATATTTATTGTTGCAAGCACAATTGCCGCTACTGAAAGAGCTAATTCAAGAGAAGTTTCCGCATGATCGGCAACAATGATTGCGCCAACAAGAATCACGCCATGAATCGCATTAGCTCCACTCATCAACGGTGTATGCAGCGTTGAAGAAACTTTAGAGACAACTTCAAAGCCGACGAAAACGGCAAGGACAAAAATAGAGATGATTGCGATTGCTTCCATTACCTCGCCCTCACTTTCCCGCCCCAGCGCCATTTGGGGAACGTCGCGCGCCGTCATGAGTGAGTGCGGCCGCATCGATGATTTCATCGCCAAAATCGATGTTTAGCGCCCCATCCTTGACCATGAGGAGCAACAAATTAACTACGTTGCGTGCATATAAAGAGGAGGCATGAAATGGCAATTGGCTTGGAACATCTTTACCGCCCCAAATTCGGACACCGTTATCGGTAAGAACAATCTCACCTGGTTTTGAACCTTCGACATTTCCACCAGATTCGGCGGCCAGATCAACGATCACAGAACCTTCAACCATGGAGCTATACATATCTTTTGTAACTAGTCGCGGTGCGGGTTTACCAGGAACTGCAGCAGTTGTAATGAGAACATGTGATTTCGAGATAAATGGTTTCAAAAGTTCGCGTTGCTTAGCGGCGCGCTCCTCACTCATCTCGCGCGCATAACCACCAGCGCCCTCAATCGCCTCAAGTTCAAGATCAATAAATGTCGCGCCCATTGATCGGACTTCATCAGCTGATGATGGACGGACATCGTATGCAGAGACCACCGCGCCCAGTCGGCGAGCAGTTGCAATCGCTTGCAAGCCAGCAACGCCCGCTCCAAGTACAAGTACATTTGCTGGTGTAACGGTTCCGGCAGCAGTCATTAAAAGTGGGAAGAATCTTGGCGATAGTTCAGCCGCAACTAACGCGGCTCGATAACCGGCACAGAGCGCTTGTGAGGTGAGCGCATCCATAGATTGAGCGCGCGAAATTCTTGGGACTAATTCAAGGGAAAAGGCGGTAGCCCCTGCTGAAGCTGCAGCATCGATATTCTCAACAGCGCTTGTTGGAGATAAAAACGAGATTGTTATTGCGCCCTTCTTAACGCTTTTGAATTGCGCAACAGTCAACGGTTGCACAGAGAGAACTACATCTGCACCAGCAAGCGAAGCGCTAACCTCATTAGCGCCAACAACGCTCGCTCCGGCACCTACAAAATCTTTATCGCCGGCACCGGCACCTACACCGGCGCCACTTTCAATAGCTACTTCAAAGCCTGCCCGAGTGAGTTTTGAGATTACATCTGGAACTAGCGCTACCCGTATCTCTCCAGCGCGGCTCTCTTTGGGAACAAAGATCTTCATAGTTGCGCTAGTTTCCCTTTAACTCGCCACGAGTCAAAAGATAGAGCAGGGCTTGGATCGTGGTCCGGCGATGGAAGGCCTCGCGCCATACGACTGATTTTTCGCCATCGATTACCGAAGCGGCAACCTCTTCACCGCGATGAGCGGGTAAACAATGCATGAATATTGAGTCCTTTGCGGTACGTGACATCAACTTTTCATCAACCGCGAATGGCGAGAGCGCTTTGAACTTCTCGGCTCGCTCGCTCTCTGAATCGCCCATCGACATCCAAACGTCGGTGTAGACCACCGAAGCGCCTTCACAAGCGGCGCTCGCATCATTTGAGATCTCGACCTTTCCACCATTTGCCCTAGCAATTCCCTCAGCCTTCGCAATTACCTCCGGCGCAACGGCAAATTTCCCAGATGGCGTGGCAGCTACAACATGCGCACCCATAATTGCGCCCATAAGTAACCAAGAGTTTGCAACATTATTGCCATCGCCAACATAAACAAACTTTCTGCCCGAAATATCTTTACCAAACTTCTCTCGGATTACCATCCAATCAGCAAGCAATTGAGTTGGGTGATCTTCATCGGTTAAGGCATTGATAACGGGAATTGCGGCATGAGCGCCGAGTTGATCAACATCGCTCTGGGCATAGGTTCGGATGATGAGGGCTGAGCAGAATTGGCTAACTATTCGCGCGGTATCTTCAATAGTCTCACCGCGACCAATCTGCAGCTCATCGCCGCGAAGGAAAATAGGAGTTCCACCTAGATGTGCGACAGCGGTCTCAGATGCCAGGCGAGTACGCGTGGAGGGCTTTGTCATATAGATAGCTACTGATTTGTGGGCCAGAGCGCTCGCGGACTTCAAAGGTTGATTTGCAAAATCTGTGGCGGTTGCGAGAACTAGCTCGACATCTGCGCGCGAGAGATTCTCGGTACGCAGGAGATCCTTTAGGTGCTGGCTCTGGCCGCCGTTCATCTCCCTAGTCTAGTAATTGGCTCCGGCCTTATGATTTCGCAATGATTCGCAAGGCGACCGCTGATTCAAGCCAGAAGATGGGCTTCTTCACGCGTCGTGGTGGCGTAATTGAGGAGACTGATACCCATTTAGATCTTGAGGGTCAAACTCGGGATCAATTGGATTCTGGCGACCATGAACGCTTTGCGCACTATGTAAAGAAAGAGAAAATCGTCGAATCAGCCGTAAGCGGCAAACCCGTCACCGCCCTATGCGGAAAGCGCTGGGTGCCAAATCGCGATCCAAAGAAGTTTCCAATCTGTCCGACATGTAAAGAGATTCACTCCGGACTTCGCAAGGGACCGGATGATTCGGGCTCACAAAACAATGGAGCTGGTGAATAACCATTGGTCGCAATCGGAACGCTAACTGAATCAGAGAGCGATCTAAACCTAAAAGCTGATCGACCATGGGTCTGTGTCGTATGGGATGACCCGGTAAATCTAATGACTTATGTGACCCATGTATTTATGGTCATCTTTGGCTACTCCAAAGAGAAGGCAACGGAATTGATGTTAAAAGTTCATAATGAGGGACGCGCAACCGTTTCATCAGGAACGCGCGAAGAGATGGAACGTGATGTACAGCGTTTACATGAATACGGGCTATGGGCAACTTTGCAACGCGATGACGAGTACTAGATCAAGCCAACACTAAATCAAGCAAGCACCAGATAAAAAAATCAGGGCCCGGTTTCCCGAGCCCTGATTCTTTGAGAACTTATCTAATTTCTCATTTCTGAGAATTAGTGATCGTCCTTCATTCCTTCTGCAATTGACTTCATTCTTGCGATCTTCACGATGGTTAGACCCCAGACGCACTTTGCAAGAATGTCTGCGATTGTGTAACCAACTTGGCGACCGACATATGCGCCTGAACTTGCTGCGCCGTCTGCGTCGATGATCGGTAGAAGGTATGCAATTGGGTAAACGCCCCATGATGCGATGAGGAGGAGGCGGAGACGGCCGACAGTTGCGGCGACTCCCTCAGGCTGACGATCAAGGGACTTGCTCAACTCTACGAAGAGGATGTAGAGGATGTAGAGGAATGGAATTGTCGAGAGAACACCGTAAAGAATCTTGGTGCCCTGGTCTGAGGAGATTTCGCCTGGGTAACCAAGCGCGATCATCGCTGCAGATGCAGGAACAAGACGGGTGATCAATGACTTTGAAGCTTCTTTTGCAAGGGCAAGAACTGCGATTACTTCAACGAGAAGTAGTGGCACAGTAAGAATCCAGTCAACATAACGATATCCCTCGTTAAATGCGTCTGGGTGTCCTGCGGTTACGACCTTACCGACTGCACCTTCCACCATTGATGCTGAGTGGAATGAGTCGAAGATTCGGATGTAGTGGTATCCAGCGATGAATGTAACCATCGAGGATAGGACTAGAGCATTCCGGTACTTCGGTAGAACGCGGTTTGTTGAGACAAGGGTGTACACCGTTGTCGCGAGCATCGAGATAAGTCCAAATGAAAGGACGTTATAAACGGCGCTCCACTGCGTTGCAGTTAACTCCATGGTTGTTAACAAATTGGGCCTCCGTGGGCTTTTGACTTGCTCAAAACTCCGGTTTGGAGTGAGCCGTTGCTCTCCGTGCCCCTCTGGATATGAGAGGTCCGGGTCACAATTAGGGAATAGGGTGCTCCTTACTCACCGGTTGTTCAACCTAGAATCGCAGGAAATTCGCAGATTTCATCTTTTTTCTGAGGGAATTTCCCCCTGGCATTGGGGCAAAACGGACATTGACCGACCCACTCTAAACTTCGCAGGTGTCCGCATCCGAGCGTCCGATTGGCATCTTCGATTCTGGCGTTGGTGGATTAACGGTTGCGCGGGCGATTATCGATCAGCTTCCCAATGAATCGATTATCTATTTCGGAGATACCGCGCGAGGACCGTATGGCCCAAGGCCGCTAGCGGAAGTTCGCTCCTTTGCACTTGAGATCATGGATCAGATGATTGCATCGGGCGTCAAAGCAATTGTGATTGCGTGCAATACCGCAAGCGCTGCGATGCTCCGCGATGCGCGGGAGCGTTACTCAATTCCAGTTATTGAAGTGATTCAACCGGCAGTCCGGCGCGCGGTCTCTGCGACCCGTTCTGGGAAGGTCGGAGTAATAGGAACCCAGACAACTATTGACTCAAAGGCCTACGAAGATGCCTTTGCGGCAGCGCCACAACTAAAGCTGACAACTCAACCTTGCCCTGAATTCGTAAGTTTTGTTGAACGAGGCGAGACCTCAGGTCCGGCAGTCACCAAGTCCGCGGAGGGCTACCTAAAACCTTTAAAGGATCAAGGAGTCGACACCTTGGTGCTCGGGTGCACTCATTACCCGCTCTTGACCGGAGTTATCTCTTACGTGATGGGAAATGATGTGACCTTGGTTTCTAGCGCTGAAGAGACAGCGAAAGATCTTTATCGAGTCTTAGTTGAAAAGAACCTAATGAGAATTGCGGAGTCAAAGCCAAGTTATAAATTCATCTCAAGTGGCGACCCAATCTCATTTACTAAATTGGCGAGAAGATTCCTTGGCCCGGAAGTCGGGGAAGTAACTACTAAATGGTAGTTTCAAGCTCCAGTCATAAGAGAGCGTAAGCGAAAGTGGAAATTAAAAATGGCAGATAACGCGGGCGGAAGAATTGATGGGCGCAGCCCAAATGATTTGCGTACCATCAAATTCGAGCGCAACTGGCTAAATCAAGCCGAGGGCTCGGTACTAGTTTCCTTTGGTAACACCAGAGTTCTCTGCGTTGCCTCCTTTACTCCAGGTGTTCCAAGATGGTTAGTTGGAAGCGGAAAAGGTTGGGTGACATCGGAGTATTCAATGTTGCCGCGCGCAACTCATACCCGCTCAGATCGAGAGAGCGTAAAGGGAAAACTAGGCGGTAGAACCCAAGAGATCTCAAGATTAGTTGGCCGATCACTTCGCTCAATTGTTGATATGAAAGCGCTGGGGGAGAACACAATCGTCCTTGATTGCGATGTCCTACAAGCAGATGGTGGAACTAGAACCGCGGCAATCACTGGCGCTTATGTTGCCCTCGTCGATGCGCTGAATTGGGCGAAAGGAAAGGGCCACATAACTTCGATTCCGCTAAGTGGTTCAGTTGCGGCGGTAAGCGTGGGAATTATCAACGGCACACCGATGCTTGATCTATGTTACGAAGAGGATGTATCGGCTGAAACAGATATGAATATTGTCTGTACTGGCGATGGAAACTTCGTAGAAGTCCAAGGCACTGCTGAAGGAAAGCCCTTTGATCGCAATCTTTTAAATAAACTGCTCGACCTCGGCGCCGCGGGCTGTGTAGAGCTAAGCAAACTTCAAAGAGCAGCTTTAGATTCGTGACCGACCTTGTAATTGCAACGCGGAACAAGGGAAAGATCGCCGAGATAGCTCGGATACTCAGATTCGAAAACTCAGATCCAGCTGCCACTCAAGCAATTGACGTGAGATCTGTAGCTGAGTTTGATATCGATGATGTTGATGAAACTGGAAGTACTTTTGAAGAGAACGCGCTACTAAAGGCGCTCACCGTTGCGCGGGCAACTGGGTATGCAGCCCTTGCCGATGACAGCGGATTATCTGTAGATGCGCTCGGGGGAGCTCCCGGTATCTACTCAGCCCGCTACAGCGGGGTACATGGTGATGATGCGGCCAATATTGAAAAGTTATTAAATGAGCTATCAAATGGAAGACTTGATCGTTCAGCGCGCTTCGTTGCAGTAATTGCTCTGGCAAAACCCGATGGCTCGCACATCATGGCTAGAGGTGAGCTACTTGGCAGCATCGCCGAATCCAAGCGAGGCGAGAATGGCTTTGGATATGACCCGATCTTCATACCCGCAGGTAGCAAGCGAACTCTGGGGGAGTATCTCCCAGCGGAAAAGGATGAAATAAGTCATCGAGCCCTTGCGCTAACGCAAATAGCGCCAAAGGTTTCCGGCTTCCTAAATAGCCGCTAAATGCCGTGCCTCGCGCACTCCCGCGAGTAGGCTTTCCGTAGGAGAAGTTAGGGAAACTTCCAAAGTCGAAGGAGCCAAAGTGGCAACTAAGAAAAAGTCCGCGCGCCCAGCAAAGAAGAGCGCTGCACGAAAATCTGTAGCCCGTAAGTCTGGAGCTAAGAAATCTGTAGCCAAGAAGTCTGGCGCAAAGCGTCCGGCCAAAAAATCTTCAGCCAAGAAAGCAGCAGCCAAGAAATCTTCGGCTAGAAAGCCTTCTGGCGCCAAGCGTCGAATTAAGAAAGCGCTTCCAAAACCTCCTAAGGGCGTTGATGTTGCAAAGATTGTTATTCCACCAGTCCCTGCTCGTGGCACAACAACTTCCACAACTCCTGCACCAGCAGCTGCCAAGCCTGGCGCGGTTGCAAGCGCTCCAGCTAAGAAGAATTCCTCAAGCGTTCTATTCCTTGTAATTGCCGGCGTTGTTCTCTTGGCGATCTTCGCTCTCTCAAATTCCTCATCTGATGATGATGCGGCGCCAAAGCCAACCGCTTCGGAATCAGTAAGTGAAGAACCATCCGAAGAGCCATCAGAAGAGCCGAGTGAAGAACCTGCTGATTTAACTTATGAAGCTCCTTCAAGTTTTGTTGCGATTAATAATGCAAGCGGTGGCGTAACCCTTCGTTGGAAAGCTCCTGCTGCGACAGAGGGGCTAACTGGTTATCTAGTCTCAATCTCCTATAACACCGTTGATTTCATCGAGGTTGCCACAGTATCCGCCGATGAGTTCTCAGTAGATGTAGCGAAGATGGGCGATGAGGGCGGAACCCAGTTCTTCATCCAATCTGTCTACTCAGATGGAACTAAGGCCGATGGCGCAAAGTTTGCGCTAAAGGGCAAGTACGGAAACTAGTTTCTTTCCAAACTTATCTCTTAAAGATTCCCTTTAGGAGTTCTTGAGTACCTCTAGTATCGCCGAGACGTAGGCATTTACTCCCGGAGGATTTAGATGCACGCCATCGGATGCGAAATATTCAGGATGTCCCTCAGATAATTTCTGCCAATCTATAAGAGTTGTATTTGGATATCTCGAAGTAACTTGGGCAATGATCGCGTTGTTCTCATCCCGCCAACTTCGCGGTACCGCGGTATTTACAACAATGACTCGCGGTTGATCCTTAACAATCTCGAAAAGCTCAACCACATCACTTTCTAAAAGCCGGTTGTTATTGCCAAGGTTCAAAACAACTGGAGAGTCGGCGACAAACTTCTGGTCAGTTCGAGCCACCTCAATCAACTCACCAATCTGTCTTCCAACCCGGGCATTGATTAATTCAATCCGCTCATAGGATGCGAGCACATTTCGGATTCCTAGAATTACCGAATCTCCTGTCACCCATAGCCCTGGAGTAGCGCTATCTGTCACAACATCATCTTCAGTATTCGCTGAGCTAGCCGCATCCTGCGCCGCTAGTTCTTGGGCCTTCAGCTCATCGGCTCGCTCGATGGCGCTGATGGAGACCAAAGTTGTGGCAAAGAGCGTGACTAATACGGCAAGCAGGGCCGATAACTTCTGGCGAATTCGCACCGAGGGGGTTCGATACTTCATACCGCGGAACCAGAGTTCAAAATAACCGCGCCGGATTGGAGTTTCGATGTAGCGATAAGAGATATCTGCCAACGCAAAAACAATTAGTACTCGAAGCGAATAGAGCGCCCAATCATCGCCAACGAGATCGATGGAGGGTCTAGTGAGTTGAAAGACAATCCAGTGCCAGAGATAGATGCCGTAAGAGCGTTCGCCGATCCAGAGCGCTGGGCGAGTGCTAAGTATTGGAGCGAAGCGCGATGCCGGATGGATAACTGAGATCAAAGTTGCACAACCAAAGAGCGCAGTTAGTGGAAATGCAATTCGATAGAGAGTCGGATCACTCTCATTTATAAATAGAAAAGCGCTAAGTAATCCAAGAAATCCAAAGACTCCAATTAAGTCAACGAAGTCTTGCGCTCGTTTAGTAATCTCTTTCGTGAGATTTTGGGGCTTCCAACTAACCGCCAAAGCAGCGCCGAGAAACAACCCAATCGAGTGGGTATCGGTACCGAAGTAGACATGGCTTACGGCAGACTCTTTGATATCAATCTGGACCGAATAGAGAAATAGCGCGATTCCTGAAGCGAGGGCAATCGCAAGAGCCACAAAAGAGATGTTCTTTTTGCCAAAGTAGCGGAGTACGAATAAGAGTACGAGGGGCCAGACAAGGTAGAACTGGGCCTCAACAGCAAGTGACCAGGTGTGCTGAAGTAGCGGTGGGCGACCAATTGTTTCGAAATAATCTTGCTCTCGATTTACTAACGCCCAATTCATAGTTCCGGTAAAGACATAGGGAAGATCATTGAGAAAGCGGCGTACCGTTTCTGGTGCGTAGACACCGATGTAGAGAGTTGTGAGAACAACCATCGCAATTAGCGCTGGAACTAAACGCCGGATTCGACTTAGGTAGAAGGCGCGTAGATCAAGGCCACCAGATTTCTCGATTGAATCTAGGATCAAACCGGTAATTACATAGCCGGAAATCACAAAGAAGAGGTCTACGCCGAGAAAGCCGCCGGGGATCCAGTCGATACCTAGGTGATAAAGCAGGACCGCGATTACAGCGACTGCGCGTAGGCCATCTACGGAATGTATGTAGCGATTACTGCTGGTGGACATCACCGACGACGCTTAGATTGAGCTTTCTTGCTCTTTTTCTGTGTGGCAGATTTCTGGGCGGGTTTCTTCTCGGATGATTTGGCGGTACCGCTCTCTTGTGCAGCTGCGATTCGAGCAACGACCTTGCTATCCCCGGTTGGAGTTCCATCTGGGCGAATTGCATCATTTACTTGTCGTTGAAGGTCACTTAAGCGATTGAATGCGCTATCCAGGCGTTGGCGGGATTGATTTATTGCGTTCTCAGCAGCATCTAGAGATTGCGATTGAATCCGGTATAGGCGCTCCGCCTCAGAGATTACTTGTGAGAGCCAACTTCTATATTCAGTGATTTCAGTAGTGGCGGTCTGAACCATCCGTTCTGCTTCCCGTTTGGCATTACTTACTGTGGTGTTTGCCTCACGCTTACGAGCGGCAAGTAAATCTTCGCCTTCGCGCTCTGCGGTTGCGACAATGTCGGAAGCATCGGCTTCAGCAGCCTCAATGTATTTACGGCCACGACTCTCAGCGGCGGCTAAAGTTGATTTTGCTTTCGCCTCTGCACTTTCTAGAGCTGCAGCTGCGTTTTTCTTGCTCTCATTCAAAACTCGCTCAGCACTTGCATTTGCTTTTGCTTCACGTTGTTGCGCAGTGCGAATGATTGACATCGCCGTTTCGGTTGCAAGAATTTCAAATTCCTCTTTAGAGAGGGAGGTGATATCGCGACGCGAACGCAATTCAGCGAGTTGTGACTCTAATTCGCGAATCCGCTCAACCGAAGCAGAACCTGTGGTGAGTGGCTTAGCGCTTGACTCTTCTTCGCCCTTGAATCCAACCCAGGATAAGAAGTTCTTTTCTGCCATCACATACTCCTAGTTCTGCTTAACTCTCTTTACGGGGAGGCGCATCTTCCCACGAGAAATGCAGATAGAGAAAGGGGCGTTTTAATCAGCGGGGATTTGAGGCCTTGCGAATCACGGATAAAGGCCGCGGAGGCGATGGGCTTGGGCCACCCGCTCGACGCTAATCATGTTCGCCGCTTCCCGCCAGGTCACCCCACGAGATGAGGAGACTTCCGCCACCTCTTTAGTTGCGCGCATCATGATTTCATTTAGATTCTCGATGACCTCTTCTGCGCTCCAGAAATACTTCTGTTTATCTTGAACCCATTCGAAGTAAGAGACGATTACACCGCCAGAGTTTGCCAAAATATCTGGAACCACCAGAATTCCTTTATCGTTCATGATTGCATCACCTTGTGGAGTAGTTGGCGCATTTGCACCTTCTACAACTATCTTGGCTTGAATGCCAGGAGCGCTTGCTTCGGTAATCGAATCAGCTAACGCAGCCGGAACTAGTACATCAACTTCAAGATGTAATAACTCGGTATTTGTTAATGGGGAAGTACCTGGTGTGCCAACTACGCTTCCCGTCTTATCAAGATGCGCTTTGACTTCTGCCACGCTCTTAAAGCCAGTCACGCCGCCATTTACATCACTTACCGCAACAACTTTTAGCCCTTGCTTTTCGAGAGCTACGGCTGCCCAATAGCCAACCTTTCCAAATCCTTGGATTGCAACGGTCGCTTTCTTTGGATCGATTCCACGGAGTTTTAGCGCTTCACGTACCGAGATTGCAACGCCATCACCAGTTGCTGAAGTTCTTCCAAGGGAGCCGCCCAGCACGATCGGTTTTCCGGTCACTACTCCCGGAACCGAATAACCAGCATTGACCGAGTAAGTATCCATAATCCATGCCATGTTTCGTTCATCAGTACCAACATCTGGTCCTGGAATATCTCGTTCTGGTCCGATGATTGGCAAAATTTCTGAGGTGTAACGTCGAGTCAATCGTTCATTCTCAGCAAGTGAGAGCGACTTGGGATCAACGGCAACGCCACCTTTTGCGCCACCATATGGAAGATTTGTAAGTGCGCACTTCCAAGTCATCAACATCGCAAGCGCGATCGTTTCATCTAGATCGATATCTTGATGGAATCTAATTCCACCTTTAGCTGGGCCGCGAGTAGTTGAGTATTGGACGCGATATCCCTTGTACATCTCGACGTGACCATCATCTCGCCTAAGTGGCACAGCAACTTCCATCAATCTTCGTGGAGTTGAAAGGGTGTTCCAATCATTCTCGGAGAGTCCGAGTTGATCGACCGCTCTTCGCAATTGGGAGAGCGCAGTTTTTAGGGGTGACTCATTAGATGACGCCGTTGTCATGTGATAAATCTACGCCGGAAATACCCGGGCCACCCTCCTTCTATTCTGAGAAGTTCGGGTCTAAAGTTGTGATGTCCGATATATCGCAACGTTGCGGAGGCGCCATGGTCGATGACCCAAATTGGAAGTTTGATACCCAGCAGATTCATGCGGGGCAAGAACCAGACCCAACTACCGGATCTAGGGCACTTCCGATCTACCAGACCACGGCATATCAATTTAGAGATACAGAACATGCTGCAAATCTCTTTGGAATAGCAGAAGCTGGAAATGTTTACACCCGAATAAATAATCCAACCCAAGATGCTGTCGAGAAGCGACTTTCAATCTTGGAAGGTGGTAAAGCTTCATTACTAGTAGCAAGTGGAATGGCCGCAACCACCCTTGCCATCATGAATGTGGCTGAAGCAGGCGATCACATCGTCTCAAGTCCTTATGTATATGGTGGCACTTACAATCTTTTCAATTACACCCTTCCCAAATTTGGGATAAAGGTAACTTTTGTTGAGGATGCCCATGATTTAGATTCGTGGAAGCGAGCAATCAAGCCAAATACTAAGGCTTTCTTTGGTGAAGGAATCTCAAATCCACTCGGCGCAGTCCTAGACCTTGAAGGCATTGCAAAGGTTGCCCACGAATATGGCGCTCCTTGGATAGTTGATAACACAATTGCCACTCCATACGTAACGCGGCCGATTGATTACGGCGCAGACGTTGTGACGCATTCTGCAACTAAGTTTCTATCAGGCCATGGAAATGCGATGGTGGGAGCGATTGTTGATGCGGGAAGTTTTGATTATGCAAAATACCCAGATCGATTCCCTGGTTTAAATACCCCAGATCCGAGCTATAACAACATCATCTACGCAAAGAATCTCGGCGTTGGATCGAACTTTGGCAATGTCGCTTATATTTTCAAGTGTCGCCTCCAACTTCTTCGCGATATGGGTCCATCAGTCTCGCCATTTAACGCCTGGCTACTTGCCCAAGGTCTTGAATCTTTGAGTATGCGGATGAAGCAACATCTAATTAATGCTCAGGGCATAGCGGAGTGGTTAGCGAAACATCCCCAAGTTGTGGGAGTCAGTTACGGAGGACTTCCAACATCTGAGTGGCACGCAAATGCCAAGAAGTATGCAGCGAAGGGCGCAGGCGCAGTCATGGCTTTTGAGATAAAAGGTGGTTTAGCCGCAGGTAAGGCATTTGTTGAGGGGCTAAAAATGTTTAGCCATGTAGCGAATATCGGAGATGTTCGTTCGCTAGTTATCCACCCTGCTTCGACAACTCATTCACAACTTGGTGAAGAGGGAATGCGCGCCGCCGGAATTAATCCCGGAATGATTCGCTTAAGTATCGGCTTGGAAGATATTGAAGATATCAAGGCCGATATGGAGCGTGGGTTTGCTGCGGCTAGGTAGTTCGCTTTCGAATCATTTGCATTTAGCTGGTGCGGGAGGTGGGACTTGAACCCACACGTCCGAAGACACAGGTTCCTAAGACCTGCGTGTCTGCCATTTCACCACTCCCGCAAGAGTGAGCGAGAAGAATACCGATAAAGGGGAGATACCTAAAACTCGCTAAGAAAATCAGTACTAGGTCGCGGTAGCGCCGCGCCGCGAGAAGGCATCGATTGATGCCGACAATAGGAGCACGCCACCGGTAACCATGAATTTGATTCCAGCCGGATAACCAAGAAGTGCCATTCCATTATCAATAACAGCAACAACTAGGCCGCCAAGGATGGCATCGCTGACTTTTCCTTTTCCACCAAAGAGTGAAGTTCCACCAATAACTGCAGCGCCAACGGCGTAGAGAAGTGTTGAGCTACCTCCGGTGGTGGGGGAGATTGAGTTAGCACGTGAAACAAAGATCATGCCGGCAACGGCTGCAAAACCAGAGCAGATCATGAATGCTGAGATTCGAACCATTCGAACATTTATACCCGCGCGACGAGCAGCTTCGGCATTTCCACCTACGGCATAAAGATGTAGCCCGAAAGAGGTACGTGTTAATACAAAAGTTGCGCCAACTAATAGAACGAGAATTACCGGGACCACATAAGGAATTCCCCGCAGGCTAACTAGATCCGGGTTGTTACTCCGCTCAACAGTTAGCGCCAAGGTGGCAAGACCGCCGAGAGAGACAAGCATTGCAGTTTTGATCAACCAGAACTTAAAGAGATTATCAATGAGTCCCGCTTTGCGACGGCGGGCAAATTTCCAGAGCCCGGAGAGAACATATGCGCCGGCAGTAAGTGAGAAGAAAATCCAACTCGCTGCAACGGGTAGGTTCTTGTTTTGTACTGCAAGAATCGTCGGATCTTCGATGCGAATAGTTCCGCCCTCACTTACAAGAAGGAGCAGAAGTCCTTGGAAGGCAAGGAAGGTCGCGAGCGTTACGACGAATGATGGAATTCGAAGTTGTGCGACCAAATATCCGATGAAAGCCCCTAATACAACGCCGATCAAGATGCTCGCCGGAAGCGCTACATACCAGGCATAGTCCATCTCGGTAATCATGATTACCAAGATTGCGCCACAGACTCCGGCGGCATAACCAGCAGACAAATCAATTTCACCTAGAAGCAATACAAAGACCAAGCCCATAGCGATTACCGTTATCGCGGCCGCTTGAGTCAACAGATTGGCAAAGTTTCCTGGGGTTAGAAATACATTGCTTTGCGAGCTAAAAGCAATACAGAGAACAAGTAATCCAAGGATCGCTGGAAGGGCTCCAACTTGACCGGCTTTTACGCGGCTAGCCCAATCACGGAGCGACTTCTCGATGGTGATCTGTTCGCTCATTTTGTCGCTCCAGAAACTGCTTCAGATTTTCCGGTGGTGATTAGTTTTACAACATCGCCGGGCGAGACAGATTTCTTATCAACTTGGGCGGCCATCGTTCCTAGATACATGGCGGCTATGTTGTCAGCGACTTGAAAAACATCGTTTAGATTATGGCTAATAACAATTACAGCGAGTCCGTTATCAGCTAATTGACGTACCAATTTTAAAACTTGCTCGGTCTGGGCAACGCCAAGGGCAGCGGTTGGCTCATCGAGGATTACTACTTTGCTATTCCAAAGTACGGCGCGGGCAATCGCAACGGTTTGGCGTTGACCGCCACTAAGTGAAGCTACTTTCTGACGGATTGATTTCACAGTTCGAACGCTTAAACCATCAAGAGTTTTCTTGGCGAGTGATTCCATGTGAGACTCATTTAGCGTGACGCCGCTCTTCTCTTCGCGACCTAAGAACATGTTATGGACGATATCTAAATTGTCACAGAGCGCGAGATCTTGATAGACAATCTCAATTCCAAGTGCGGTCGCATCTCGTGGACCGGCGATTGTTACCTTATTTCCTTCAAAGAGAAACTCTCCAGTTTCCGGTGTGTAGATACCGGCAATACATTTAATTAAGGTGCTCTTGCCAGCTCCATTGTCGCCGACCAACGCAGTTACCTTTCCGGCATACGCGTCAAAGTTGACATCTTTTAGTACATGAACTGGACCGAATGATTTATTGACTTGGCGGAGCGAGAGAATCGGAGTTGCCATTAAGCCTCCTAGTTAGACCAAGTACTTATCTCTAGTTATGGATTCAGCCCGAGTATTTCTACTCGGGCTGAACCGTTTACTAATTACTTCTTACTACTTTGTACCTCTTTAAAGCTTAGAAATCCTTAGATTCCGTTAGCTGTGCAGAGGTCTTCGATGCCTTCGCAAACTGCTTCACGAGTCTGGAAGCCATCTGCAATTACATCCTTAACGTTTTCCTTGGTGATCGATACTGGGACAAGGAGAACTGATGGAACATCGGTGGTGCCGTTGTTCACTGAACCGGTTGCTGATGTTGCCTCTTCGCCATTTAGTAGCGCGATAGCAAGTGCAGCAGCAGCTTCAGCCTCAGCCTTGATTGCCTTGTAAACAGTATTTGATAGATCACCAGTCAAGATTGCGCGGAGACCATCAACGGTTGCATCCTGTCCGGAGACGCAGACCTTTCCGTTGAGACCGTTCTTCTTTAGAACTGCAACAGCTGCGAGGCCAAGGCCTTCGTTAGCTGAGACGACAGCGTCAAGCTTGCCGCCTGCCTTTGCAAGTTGCTGTTCGAAGATTGTTCCACCCTTGACGTTATCCCAATCTGGAACAGCTTGGTCGTCAACGAGTGTGTAGTCGCCTGAATCAATTGATGGACGTAGAACTGAGTCATAACCAGCCTTGAACAAGGTTGCGTTGTTATCAGTTGGTGAACCATTTAGATAGACGATACGTGCCTTGGTCTTACCTGCGTTATCGAGGCAAGCCTTGATTCCTTCTCCTTGTAGACGTCCAACAGCTTCGTTGTCGAAGGAGACGTAGTAAGAAGCAGAACCATTCAAGGTTAGGCGGTCATAGTCGATTGTTGGAACGCCTTGTGCAGCGGCTTTATCTTGAACAGCCTTTGCTGACTCTGAGTCAAGGTTTACAAGAATAAGAACCTTGGCACCAGCAGAGAGCATTTGATCAGCGATTGTCTGGAATGCTTCCTTGTCGCCATTTGCATTTTGAATATCTGCCTTAACTCCAGCAGCATCGAATGCAGCTTGTAGGAAGCCGCGGTCTGCGGTCTCCCAGCGAGCTGATGAAGCAGCGTCAGGAAGAATTACACCGACGAATCCATCGCCTGATGCATCATCTGACGAACCACAACCGGTAAGAATTAAGGCGAATGCTGCGATGATCGCAGAAAGCACCAAACGCGGTTTCTTCATTAGATAGTTACCCTTTCGAAAGTACCTACAGAAAATGAGGGCTGACGCCCTCAACTCTTACATTGAGTTGCCGGAAAAATACCCTTCAGGAAGAGTTAAGGGAACCTACAGGCTCGCTATCTGGAGCGTGAGTAGATAACGATTCGATAAATCCTTAAGGCTTGGATTAGGCGTGAATCAGTACCCTTAGCAGGGTGTCTCCATCTATGAGCCCCAATCCCGACCTCGAGTCGGCTAGCCCGGTAGCCGCTTTATCCGGTGCGATCCTTGAGGTTGTTTCGGGGGCGTTTGCTAGTGGGGCGTTTGTGGGGGATGTCGCAAAGTCGTTAACTGCAGATCGGGTTCCATTAGAGCGACCCAAGAATCGTGAACATGGTGATTATGCAACCTCAATCGCCTTATCGCTTGCTAAGAGTGAGGGAAAAACTCCGCGCGAGATTGCGCTAGTTATTAAGAGTGGGTTAGAAAAAGTTAGTGGAGTTGCAAAAGTCGAGATTGCAGGTCCGGGCTTTATAAATGTAACCCTAGATAAATCTAGCCAAGGCGCAATCGTAAGTCGCATCTTGAAAGAGCGAGATGACTTTGGAAAAGTAAAACTTCTTTCTGGTGTAAAAATCAATTTGGAATTTATAAGTGCAAATCCAACTGGCCCGCTACATCTTGGACATACTCGTTGGGCGGCGGTTGGTGATGCGCTCGCCAGCGTTTTAGCAGCAGCCGGCGCTGAAGTAGTAAGAGAGTTTTATGTAAATGATCGTGGCACCCAGATGGATTTATTTGGAGCATCTATTCGAGCGGCCGCGCTAGAAATACCTCGACCAGAAGATGGTTACCAAGGCGGCTACATCGATGATCTTGCTAAGTTAATTCTCACCCAGCACCCAGAATATAAATCACTCCCTGAAGCTGAAGGGATAGCAGCCTTTCGGGAGGCGGGATATGCGCTTCAGCTTCAAGAACAGAAAGATGTCTTAGATAACTTTGGAACTCACTTTGATGTCTGGTTCTCAGAGCGCTCACTTCATTCTGGCGATTCCCTCTCAAAGTCTCTCGCTAAGTTGAAATCGCAAGGCCATCTCTTCGAATTAGATGGCGCGACCTGGCTTCGGACGACCGACTTTGGTGATGATAAAGATCGGGTTCTAATCAAATCTGGTGGCGAGTTAACTTACTTCGCCTCAGATACTGCTTATTACATCGATAAGAGAGATCGTGGCTTTGATATCTGCATCTACATGCTCGGCGCCGATCATCACGGATATGTTGGAAGGCTAAAGGCGACCGCTGCTTGTGCTGGTGATGATCCGAATTACAACGTCCATGTATTAATCGGTCAATTGGTGAAGATTATGGAAGGTGGCCAAGAACTAAAGCTCTCCAAGCGCGCCGGAACAATAATTACTCTTGAAGAATTAGTAGCAAAAGTCGGCGTCGATGCAGCTCGTTACACCTTGATCCGCTATCCGGTTGATACGCCAATGACTCTCGATGTTGATTTGTTAAAGCGCCGGACCAACGATAACCCGGTCTATTATGTTCAATATGCCCACGCTCGTATTGCAGCTCTTTTGCGTAACGCAACTGAACTAGGAATTAAAGTAGGTATAGATAACTACAATCCAGAACTTCTAACCCATGATCGGGAACGCGAACTCCTAGGCGGCCTAGCTCAATTCCCGGAAGTTATTAGTAGCGCCGCTGAACTTCGCCAACCACATCGCGTAGCTCGTTACATCGAAGAGCTAGCCACTCTCTATCACGGTTTCTATAGCGATTGTCGAGTACTTCCAATGGGAGAAGAGAAGCCAGGCGCAATCCATTCCACTCGAGCAACTCTGTGTGAAGCAACACGTCAGACCATATTTAATGGCTTAACACTTCTCGGCGTTAGCGCACCGGAGCGGATGTAACTATGAATTCGATCTGGCCAAATAGCGCAACACGAAGCTCGGGTGAGCTACAAATCGGGGGATGCACGGTGACTGCAATAGCGGCGCGTTACGGAACACCAATTTTCGTTTTAGATGAGAGTGATTTCAAGAGCCGGATTGAGAAGTGGAGTGGAAGTTTCCGCTCAATCTTTAGTGAAAGTACTGGCGATGTCTTCTATGCCGCAAAAGCTTTCATCTCCGTTGAAGTAGCAAAGATG
>JACCDO011428774.1_pt1 | contig 18481 bp, 30 predicted proteins | sample 7446101 | NCBI WGS metagenome assembly JACCDO01 (sample SAMN15323440, study PRJNA562643) | freshwater metagenome | isolation source: river surface water | place: USA:Blue River Watershed | collected 2017-08-16 | reverse complement strand
CTCGCCTGATTGGCCAATTCACTGTCTGCCGGGTATCCGATTTCGATCAGAGTGAGCCCATGCGCCGGTTGAACCTTGTATGCACCGGCACGTTTTTTGGCATCTAGAGCTGCTCGAATGTCTGCCCTGGTGGCCTTGCCTTCGCCCACAGCCTTTAACCCGCCAACGATTGAGCGAACCATGTTGTGCGCAAAGGCATCGGCCATCAGCTCAATTTCAATCACGTTTTCTTCAAGCGGATTACGGCGAACAGAGATGTCGCGAAGTTCACGGATTGTGGTTCCGAAATCGCGCGGGCGACAGAATGCGAAGAAGTCTTGGAGGCCCAGAAATTCGTGCGAAGCATCAATCATCGCGTCGAGATCTAAATCGTGGTTGATCCACAGAGTGTGATTGCCCTTGAGCGGATTTTTTTGAGCCAACCCGTCGGCAATGCGATAGCGGTATCGGCGGTGCGTGGCTGAAAATCGAGCATCGAAACCGGATGGCGCAACCTGGGCCGAATAAACCCGAACATCCGGGTCAAGCAGGTCATTGAGCTTGCCGACCATGCCAACCGCGCGCCCAAGGCGCTTTAGCTGTTTTGGGGTGAGGTCGATGTGTACGACCTGGGCGGTTGCATGAACGCCGGCATCGGTGCGGCCGGCTACTCGCATTCCGAAATCATCCGAGTCTTCGCCATAGATGATCGTGAGCACCTCAAGCAGGTGCCCGGCAACCGTTCTCAAACCATCTTGTTTTGCCCAGCCATTGAATTTGGAGCCGTCATAACCCAGGTCGAGTCGGTAACGAACAAACCCGTCAACCATAGGGTCAACGGGTTGGTTCATGAGAACTTAGAGATTACTCAGCTGCTGGAGTCTCTTCAGCAGGAGCTGCAGCCTCAGCTGCGGCCTCGACTGGAGCCTCTACTGCTGCTTCTGCTGCAATTTCGTCTGCAACGATCTCTTCGACAGTCTCGTCTGCAACAACTGCAACTGCAGCTGCCTTGACAGCGTTAGCAAGCTTTGGCTTCTTGTTAACTGCCTTTGGGTTGACTGGCTCTAGAACTAGCTCGATTAGAGCTAGTGGAGCGTTGTCACCCTTGCGGTAGCCAAGCTTGGTGATGCGAGTGTAGCCACCCTGACGGTCTGCAACCTGAGGTGCAATCTCGGTGAATAGGGTGTGAACCACTGACTTGTCGGTGATTGACTGAAGCACGCGACGACGAGCTGCTAGGTCTCCGCGCTTTGCGAAGGTTACTAGGCGCTCAGCCAACGGACGAAGACGCTTTGCCTTGGTCTCGGTGGTGGTGATCTTGCCGTGCTTGAACAGTGAAGTCGCCATGTTGCGAAGCATCAGACGCTCGTGCGCTGGTCCGCCGCCTAGACGTGGGCCTTTAGTTGGGGCTGCCATTTATTTCTCCTCTTGAAATTTCTCGAGCGACCGGCTTAAGCCTGGTCATCCTCGTCGTAAGCCGAGCTGAAGTATGCTGCGTCGAAGCCAGGGACTGAGTCTTTGAACTTTAGGCCCATTGAAGTTAGCTTGTCGCGAACCTCGTCGACCGACTTGCTGCCGAAGTTGCGGATGTTCATCAACTGGTCTTCTGACAGAGCGATTAGCTCTGAGACGGTGTTGATGCCTTCACGCTTTAGGCAGTTGTATGAACGGACGGTGAGGTCTAGGTCTTCGATTGGCATTGCTAGCTCTGGAGCTAGGCCAACCTCGACAGGTGCTGGGCCGATCTCGATGCCTTCTGCTGCGACGTTTAGTTCGCGGGCTAGGCCGAATAGCTCAACAAGGGTGCTACCTGCTGATGCAACTGCATCGCGAGGTGAGATTGAAGGCTTGGTCTCAACGTCAACAACTAGCTTGTCGAAGTTGGTGAACTCACCCGCACGAGTTGCCTCAACGCGGTATGAAACCTTTAGAACTGGTGAATAGATTGAGTCGATTGGAATCACACCAGCGTCTGCGTCTGGGTTGCGGTTCTGTGATGCCTGAACGTAGCCACGGCCACGCTCGATGGTTAGCTCGACCTCAAACTTTGCCTTTGAGTTGATGTTCGCAATGACTAGCTCTGGGTTGTGAATCTCAACACCAGCTGGTGCCTGGATGTCAGCAGCGGTCACTGGGCCAGCAGCCTGCTTGCGAAGGTGAGCAACAACAGGGGCGTCGTGCTCTGAAGAAACAACAAGACCCTTGATGTTCAAGATGATCTCGGTGACGTCTTCGGCAACGCCAGCAACAGTGCTGAACTCGTGGCTAACGCCTTCGATGCGGATGTTGGTAACTGCAGCACCTGGGATTGATGAAAGCAAGGTGCGGCGTAGTGAGTTGCCAAGGGTGTAACCAAAGCCAGGCTCTAGTGGCTCTAGTGAAAAACGTGAACGGTTTGGAGCTAGAACTTCTTCGTGAAGGGTTGGGCGTTGTGCAATTAGCACGTTGGTTCCTTTCAGCTAGGCATCCGCTATATGACGCCTGTTTGTTTTTTCTGATCAGTGGCCACTAATCAGATTTGATGCGTTTTTAAGTTTTTGTGTGGCGCTATAAGCGCGGGATGAGTGCCCAGCGGCTATTGGCGCTCTTCTTTCGGCGAAGGTTTATTCGTCGTGTCGAAGATGCGACCAATAAACACTGGCTAGACGCGACGACGCTTTGGTGGGCGGCAGCCGTTGTGAGCCTGTGGGGTCACATCGCTGATTGAGCCAACCTCTAGGCCTGCTGCCTGAAGTGAACGGATAGCGGTTTCGCGACCTGAGCCTGGGCCCTTCACGAAAACGTCAACCTTCTTTAGGCCGTGCTCCTGAGCCTTGCGGGCTGCAGCTTCAGCGGCTAGCTGAGCGGCGAACGGGGTTGACTTACGTGAGCCCTTGAAGCCCACATCGCCAGATGATGACCAAGAGATAACAGCACCGGTTGAGTCAGTGATTGACACGATGGTGTTGTTGAAGGTGCTCTTGATGTGCGCCTGGCCGTTGGTGATGTTCTTGTTGACTTTGCGGCGTGGCTTGCGAGCTGCTGAGCCTGCCTTTGCCTTTGCTGGTGCTGCCATGGTTGTCTCCTAAATTCTGCTGTGGTCTCGAAGTGATCGCAGTGTCTAACGACTACTTGCGAGCTGCCTTCTTCTTGCCGGCTACGGTGCGCTTTGGACCCTTGCGAGTACGAGCGTTGGTCTTAGTGCGCTGACCACGAACTGGAAGTCCCTTACGGTGGCGGATACCTTCGTATGAACCGATCTCAACCTTGCGGCGGATGTCTGCTGCTACGTCGCGACGTAGGTCACCCTCAACTTTGAAAGTGCCTTCGATGAAGTCACGGATGGCGACTAGCTGGTCGTCAGTAAGGTCCTTTACGCGGATGTTCTTGTCGATTTTGGTCTCTTCAAGAATCTTTACTGAGCGAGTACGGCCAATGCCGTAGATGTAAGTAAGTGCGATTTCGACGCGCTTCGCGTCTGGAATATCGGCTCCGGCAACACGTGCCATAGGGATTTCTCCTTGTTTGTTGAAGGTCTGCAGCAGCACATCCAATTTCACAATTGGCTCCGGCCTTCTCCGGAGGTGACACCAACAGTCGTGGACCGCTAAGTGTTGTGTTGCCTTTTAGTTTTGGTGCTTATTTAGTTGTAAATCTGGTCTTGCTATTCACAAGCGCGGCGACAAACTTTTGAAGCCGGCTGGGAATCAACTAGGTTGATTAGCCCTGGCGCTGCTTGTGGCGAACGTTCTCGCAGATAACCATGACGCGACCGTGGCGACGGATGACCTTGCACTTGTCGCAAATCTTCTTGACGCTTGGGTTTACCTTCATGTCTCTAACTTCTGTTCGGGGTTATTGCTAACCGTTTGCAAATCTTTATTTGTAGCGATAAATGATGCGGCCACGAGTCAGGTCATAACTGCTCAACTCAACAATCACGCGGTCCTCTGGGAGGATGCGGATGTAGTGCTGGCGCATTTTGCCTGAAATGTGGGCAAGGACCTTGTGACCGTTAGTCAACTCGACACGAAACATAGCGTTTGGAAGAGCTTCGACGACCGAACCTTCGATCTCGATGACACCGTCTTTACTGGCCATAACTCACTTATCTACTTCAAGTTTTTAGTGCTGCACGCGCACGCAAAAACAAAATCCATTGATTTGGGATTGCGTGTAAGAAACACCGAAGGTCAATCCTATGGGAAATACCCAGAAATTGGAAATTAAGTTTTACTATTTTGTGCCGCGAAACGACTTGGCTTAGCCGAGGGCAACTGGCTTTACGCCAAATTGAGCTAGTTTTGCGGCTCCGCCGTCTTCGGCGGTTAGCACCCAGATGCCCTTATCGTGAACAGCGATGCTGTGTTCCCAGTGTGACGCATCCGATGCATCCTTGGTCGATACCGTCCATCCGTCTTTCAATACTTTGACGCGAGGGCTGCCCGAAACCACCATTGGCTCGATCGCAACGCACAAACCTGGAACAACCTTTGGGCCCTTGTCGCGAACGCGATAGTTAAAAACCGGTGGGTCTTCGTGCATAGATCGACCGATTCCGTGGCCAACATAGTCTTCGAGGATTCCAAAGTCTTTTCCGAGGTGATTCTTCTGCGAATAGATGTATTCCTCGATGGCAATGCCGACATCGTTTAGGTGCTCAGCTTTCGACAAAGCTGCGATTCCAACCCACAGCGACTGTTCGGTTACGTCGCTCAGGTGCTGGCGTCGGGCAACAAGTTCTGGGTCGGCAACATCGTCGGTGCTGTTTGGCACGATCACGGTCATAGCCGAGTCGCCGTTCCATTCGCCGATTTCAGCGCCGCAGTCGATAGAAACGATATCGCCGGCTCGAAGCACGCGGGCCTGGGTCGGAATGCCATGCACAACTTCATCGTTCACCGATGAGCAAATGGTGTGGCGGTATCCGGGCACCAATTGAAAATTTGAGTGGCCGCCGTGAGATTTGATAGTCGCTTCGGCGATGGCATCGAGCTCAAGAGTTGAAACACCTGGCTTGATGGCCTTGCGAACCTCGCGAAGTGCTGCGGCGGTAGCCAAACCGGCGGCGCGCATTAGAACGATTTGTTCGTTGGTTTTGATTTCGAATCCGTGGCGGCTCATCAATTGCCCCTAAAAATTAGGCAACTGGAGAAAGGCCGCGAGCGTCAAGACCCTCAAGAATACGGGCGGTGACATCGTCAACCTGACCCAAACCATCGATCATTAAGACCAAGCCGCGCTGAGCATAAACACTGATTAGCGGTGCAGTCTGCTCTTCGTAAACCTCTAGGCGACGACGTATAACGTCTTCGGTGTCATCGGCACGACCCTGCTCAATCGCGCGACCAAGCAAACGGCGAACAACCTCATCGGTGTCAGCAGTTAGCTGAATAACTGCGTCTAGCTTTGTGCCTGCATCGGCAAGTATGCTGTCTAGCTCGACAACCTGCTCGGCGGTGCGTGGGTAGCCATCTAGCAAGAAGCCGCCCTGGGCATCGTCGTGTGAAAGACGGTCGCGAACTAAATCATTGGTCAGGCTGTCTGGAACATATTCGCCACGATCCATGAAAGCTTTGGCTTGCTTGCCGAGCTCGGTCTCGTTCTTGACGTTGTGTCTGAAGATGTCGCCGGTCGAAATCGCAGGGATTCCGAATGCCTTAGCGATGAACTCAGCTTGGGTGCCCTTGCCTGCGCCAGGAGCGCCAATAATCAGTAGGCGGCTCATGCTTTTTACTTCAACAGACCTTCGTAGTTGCGCTGCTGCATCTGAGCATTGATCTGCTTAACAGTCTCAAGACCAACACCAACGATGATCAAGATCGAGGTTCCACCGAACGGGAAGTTCTGGTTTGCTCCGATTAGTGAGAATGCAATTAGCGGAATCAGTGCGATCAAAGCTAGGTAGATCGCGCCTGGGAAAGTGATGCGGCTAAGCACGAACTCTAGGTATTCGGTGGTCGGACGACCAGCGCGAATACCAGGAATGAATCCGCCGTACTGCTTCATGTTGTCGCTGACCTCTTCAGGGTTGAAGGTGATCGCTACATAGAAGTAGGTGAAGCCAAGGATTAGAAGTGAGTAAAGCGCCATGTATAGCGGGTGGTCACCGGCGGTTAGGTAGGTAGAAACCCAAGTTACCCAACCTGCAACGTTGCCGTTCTTGTCTGGCTGGTTGAACTGCGCGATCAGGGCTGGCAAGTAAAGCAAGCTTGACGCGAAGATAACTGGAACCACACCGGCCATGTTGACCTTGATTGGAATGTAGGTGCTTTGGCCACCATAGGTGCGCTTGCCAACCATACGCTTGGCATACTGCACTGGAATGCGACGCTGAGCCTGCTCGACCAAAATCACTAGACCAACCACAACGACACCAACTGCGATAACCAATAGCAAGGTTTCGATGCTCTTTGTCTCAGCGATGCTCAATAGTGAAGAAGGGAACTGAGCTGCGATTGAGGTGAAGATCAACAGTGACATACCGTTGCCGACGCCGCGCTCGGTGATTAGCTCACCTAGCCACATGATCAAACCGGTTCCCGCGGTCATGGTGATAACCATCAGGATTACGGCGATTGGTGATGAGTCGGTAAGGATCGGTAGCACACAGTCTGCACCAAACAGCGCACCCTGGCGAGCAACAGCAATCAAAGTGGTTGACTGAAGCACGCCAAGTGCGATGGTTAGGTAGCGGGTGTACTGAGTCAGGGTTGCCTGACCAGCTTGACCCTCTTTGTATAGAGCTTCAAAGCGAGGAATAACCACACGCAGCAACTGAGTGATGATCGATGCTGTGATGTAAGGCATGATGCCCAACGCAAAGATAGAAAGCTGCAACAACGCGCCACCCGAGAACAGGTTGACGAGCTCATAAAGCCCGCTGGTGTTCTGGGTCTGGGCCAAACACTTCTGAACGTTGCCATAGTCAACATATGGGGCCGGAATGAACGAACCCAAACGGAAAATGGCAACGATCGCAAGCGTGAAGGCTAGCTTGTTGCGCAGATCCGGTGTGCGGAATGCGCGAACAATGGCGTTAAACATGTGGCCTCCTGGCTGATGAATCTAAAGCTTGTTGACTACTCGGTTACTGAGCCGCCCGCAGCAACAATCTTCTCAGCAGCAGATGCTGAGACCTTGTCGACACTGACAGTCAGTTTAACTGAGATGTCGCCGTTGCCTAGAACCTTGACTGGCTCGTTCTTGCGAACTGCACCCTTGGCTACTAGATCAGCAACAGTCACTGCGCCACCCTTAGGGTAAAGCTCAGCTAGCTTCTCGATGTTTACAACCTGGTATTCCACGCGGAATGGGTTCTTGAAACCACGAAGCTTAGGAGTACGCATTACTAGACGCACGCCACCACCCTCGAAGCCTGGGCGAACCTGGTAACGAGCCTTAGTACCCTTGGTACCGCGACCTGCAGTCTTACCCTTTGAAGCTTCACCACGACCAACACGAGTGCGGTCCTTCTTTGATCCAGGAGCTGGACGTAGGTGGTGCAGCTTTAGAACGTTGCTCTTCTCTTGAACAACTGCTGGCTTCTTCTTTGCAGGAGCAGCCTTAGCAGCCGCCTTTGGAGCAGCCTTGGTCTCTTCAGCCTTTTCAGCCTTCTCTGCCTTTGGAGCAGCAGCCTTCGCAGGTGCAGCCTTTGCGGCAGCAGCCTTTGGAGCAGCCTTAGCAGCAGCTGGCTTTGCAGCAGCCTTTGGTGCAGCCTTCGCTGCAGCTGGCTTCTTCTCTTCTGCCATTAGTCGATCTCCTCAACCTTTACGAGGTGTGCAACAGTCACAACCATGCCGCGGACCGATGGGCTGTCGCCCTTGACGACGATGTCGCCAATTCGCTTTAGTCCTAGGCTGCGAAGGGTTTCGCGCTGGTTTGGCTTGCCACCAATTTCACTCTTGATCTGGGTTACCTTGAGACGCGCGGCCATTAGGCACCTACCTTGTTCTGCTCACGAAGAAGACCTGCTGGTGCAACTTCTGCCAGTGTCAAGCCACGACGAGCTGCAACTGCGGCTGGCTCTTCGAGCTGGCGCAATGCCTCGATGGTGGCGTGAACGATGTTGATGGTGTTTGAAGATCCAAGTGACTTGCTTAGCACGTCGTGGATACCGGCACACTCTAGAACTGCACGCACTGGACCACCGGCGATAACACCGGTACCCGCAGCAGCTGGACGTAGTAGAACTACACCCGCAGCAGCCTCGCCCTGAACTGGGTGAGGAATGGTGCTGGCAACGCGAGGAACGCGGAAGAAGTTCTTCTTGGCTTCTTCTACACCCTTAGCAATTGCGCTTGGGACTTCTTTTGACTTTCCGTAGCCAACGCCAACTAGACCGTTGCCGTCACCCACGATGACTAGTGCGGTGAAGCTGAAACGACGACCACCCTTGACCACCTTAGAAACACGGTTGATGGTTACAACACGCTCTAGGAATGGGCTCTTGGTGTCTTCGCGCTCACGACGCTCACCCTTTGGGCCACGCTCGCGTGAACCGCGACGTGCCTCACGCTCGTTTGACTCTACGGTCTCTACAACTGGAGTTGCAGTTTCGGTTGACTCAGTAGACAACACGTTCTCCTTGTTTTCAGTCATTAGAGGACCAACCCGCCTTCACGAGCGCCATCTGCGATTGCTGCAACGCGGCCGGTGTAGCGGTTTCCACCACGGTCGAATACGACGGTAGTGATTCCAGCCTTCTTAGCGCGCTCTGCGATTAGTAGACCAACCTGCTTTGACTTGTCAGACTTGTCGCCTGAAGCCTTGCGTAGATCAGCTTCCATGGTTGACGCTGAAGCCAAGGTGATGCTCTTGGTGTCGTCTACAACCTGGACGAATACGTGACGAGCTGAACGAGTGACAACTAGACGTGGACGCTGTGCATCACCCTGGATCTTCTTGCGAAGACGTAGGTGACGACGCTCACGGGCTGCGCTCTTGCTCTTGCCGCGGGTTCTAGTAGTTAGACCCATGTTTACTTACCACTCTTTCCGGCCTTGCGACGAACAACTTCGCCAGCGTAGCGAACACCCTTGCCCTTGTATGGCTCAGGCTTACGAAGCTTGCGTAGGTTGGCGGCAACTTCTCCAACAGCCTGCTTGTCAATACCTGACACAGAAACCTTGGTGTTACCTTCTACGGTGAAGGTGATTCCCTCAGGAGCCTTCACAAGGATTGGGTGTGAATAACCAAGAGCAAACTCAATGTCTGAACCCTTAGCGGTCACACGGTAACCGGTACCAACAATCTCAAGGCCCTTAGTGAAGCCTTCGGTAACACCGGTGATCTGGTTAGAGATCAAGGTGCGAGTTAGACCGTGTAGTGAACGCGAGTTGCGCTCGTCGTCTGGACGAGTAACAACAACGTTGTTCTCTTCTAGTGCAACGGTGATCGGTGAAGCAACTACTAGTGAAAGAGTGCCCTTTGGGCCCTTTACTGAGACGTTGCTGCCGTCAATCTTTACCTCGACGCCGGCTGGAACCGGAATCGGCAATCTACCAATACGTGACATGTGTGATTACCAAACGTAGGCGATGACTTCTCCGCCTACTCCCTTCTTGGCAGCCTGGCGGTCGGTTAGTAGACCGCTTGAAGTTGAAAGAATGGCGATACCTAGGCCACCAAGAACACGTGGAAGCTCAGTTGACTTCGCGTAAACACGAAGGCCTGGCTTTGAAACGCGCTTGATGCCAGCGATTGAACGCTCGCGGTTTGGTCCGAACTTTAGGTCGACGGTCAGGGTCTTGCCAACCTCTGCGTCTTCGACCTTAACGGCTGCTACGTAACCCTCTGACTTGAGGATCTCTGCAATGTTGGCCTTTAGCTTGCTGTAAGGCAGGCTAACGGTCTCGTGATATGCAGAGTTTGCGTTACGCAACCGGGTCAGAAAGTCTGCTACCGGGTCTGTCATTGTCATGCTATTTGCTACTTTCTTCGGTGGTATCCGTCACGTTTACAAGCGGACGGACCGTGCCGATTAAGGGGTTTGGTGAAACTAGTTAGATTCAGTCTTGAATGGGAAGCCCAGCGCCTTTAGAAGCGCGCGGCCCTCGTCGTCGTTAGAAGCGGTGGTCACAACAGTGATGTCCATGCCGCGGTGGCGATCGATCTTGTCCATGTCAATTTCGTGGAAAACAGTCTGCTCGGTTAGACCGAAGGTGTAGTTTCCGCGGCCGTCGAACTGGCGGTCGTTTAGACCGCGGAAGTCGCGGATACGAGGAAGAGCTAGAACCAATAGGCGCTCTAGGAACTCCCACATGCGGTCGCCACGAAGAGTGACGTGTGCACCAATTGCCTGACCTTCGCGAAGCTTGAACTGCGCGATTGACTTGCGAGCAAGGTTAACCTGTGGCTTCTGACCAGTGATGGCAGTTAGGTCGCGCACTGCGTGCTCGATTAGCTTGCCTTCTTTGGCTGCGTCGCCCACACCCATGTTCACAACGATCTTGGTAAGAGTTGGAACCTGGTGAGGGTTAGCGAAACCGAATTCCTTGACAAGAGCTGCGATGATCTCAGCCTTGTACTTTGCCTTTAGGCGTGGAGCAGCCTTTGCAACTGGCTTGCTTGCCTTCTTGGCGGCAGCCTTTGCTGGCTTCTCTACAACCTCAACGGCTGCTTCGGTGGTCTCAGTTACTTCTAGTTCGTTTGCGTCAGTCATTAGATGTCCTTACCTGACTTCTTCGCAACACGAACGCGAACAGTCTTCTTAACACCGTTCTTGGTTACAGTCTCTTGACGTGAACCAATACGGGTTGGCTTCTTGGTTGATGGGTCAACTAGCGCAACGTTTGAGATGTGGATTGAAGCCTCTACAACCTCAAGACCGCCAGTCTTAGCGCCCTTGTCGTTCTGGCCGACACGGGTGTGCTTGGTGACTAGGTTTACACCCTCGACTAGAACACGGTTGGTCTCGCGGTTAACAGAAAGCACTAGGCCCTGCTTGCCACGGTATCCACCCTTGTCCTGCTTGCGACCGGTGATGACCTGTACTAGGTCGCCTTTTTTGATTGTCGCCATGATTAAATGACCTCCGGTGCTAGCGAGATGATCTTCATGAACTTCTTGTCGCGAAGCTCACGGCCGACTGGACCGAAAATACGGGTGCCCTGAGGCTCGCCGTCTTTCTTGATGATCACAGCTGCGTTCTCGTCAAACTTGATGTATGAGCCGTCTGCACGACGGGTCTCTTTTACGGTACGAACGATTACTGCCTTTACGACATCACCCTTCTTGACGTTTCCGCCAGGGATTGCATCCTTGACTGAACAGACAATGGTGTCGCCTAGGCCCGCGTAACGGCGCTTTGAACCGCCAAGCACACGGATAACCAAGAGCTCCTTGGCGCCGGTGTTATCGGCAACCTTGAGTCTCGACTCCTGTTGAAGCATTTTTTACTCCTCGTAATTTGCATACCCATTACCGACGGGCATGCTGGGGGTTGTTACTTGGCCTTTTCGATAATCTCGACTAGGCGCCAGTTCTTGGTGGCTGATAGTGGACGGGTCTCGTTGATTAGAACGAGGTCGCCGATACCAGCAGAGTTGGTCTCATCGTGAGCCTTGACCTTGGTTGAGCGGCGGATAACCTTGCCGTAAAGCGGGTGCTTTACGCGGTCTTCTACCTCTACAACGATGGTCTTGTCCATCTTGTCGCTGACTACATAACCACGACGGGTCTTGCGGTAACCGCGAGCCTCGACGGCAGTCTCAACAGCAGCCTTAGCAGCTTTCTTCTCAGCCATTGTTATGCCTCCTCGGTGGCAGCAGCTTCGTCAGCAGCAGCCTTCTTAGCCTTAGTAGCGGTCTTGGCTGGTGCAGCAACAACTGCACGAATACCAAGTTCACGCTCACGGATGATGGTGTAGATACGAGCGATGTCGCGCTTAACTGCACGCAGACGTCCGTGGCTTTCTAGCTGGCCGGTAGCCGACTGGAAGCGTAGGTTGAAAAGCTCTTCACGAGCCTTCTTTAGCTCTTCTACCAATACTGAATCTTCGATCTTGTCGAGGTCAGCTGGGGTTAGGTTCTTTGAACCGATAGCCATTATGCGTCACCTTCTTCACGCTTGATGATTCGAGCCTTTAGTGGAAGCTTGTGAATCGCACGAGTCATTGCCTCGCGAGCTAGCTGCTCGCTAACGCCGCTAACTTCGAAAAGTACGCGACCTGGCTTGACGTTGGCAACCCACCACTCCGGTGAACCCTTACCTGAACCCATGCGGGTTTCAGCAGGCTTCTTGGTAAGCGGGCGGTCTGGATAGATGTTGATCCATACCTTTCCACCACGCTTGATGTGACGGGTCATTGCGATACGAGCTGACTCGATCTGACGGTTGGTTACGTATGCAGGGGTTAGTGCCTGAATGCCGTACTCACCGAAAGCTACGGTGGTTCCACCAGAAGCTGCACCCGAACGCTTTGGGTGGTGCTGCTTGCGGTGCTTTACGCGACGAGGGATCAACATGATTAAGCCTCAACTACTTCTGCAGCTGCTGGAGCTGCGGCTGGAGCTGCAGCTGGAGCTGCTGCTGGAGCGTCGTTAGCTGGTGAGCGGCGTGGACGGTCTGAGCGTGGGCCCTTTGCGTTTGCCTGCTGTGCAGCTAGCTCCTTGTTGGTGATGTCACCCTTGTAGATCCATACCTTTACACCGATGCGACCGAAAACGGTCTTGGCCTCGTAGAAGCCGTAGTCGATGTTGGCACGAAGGGTGTGTAGTGGCACACGGCCTTCACGGTAGAACTCGGTGCGAGACATTTCTGCGCCACCAAGACGACCTGAACACTGAACACGGATGCCCTTTGCGCCCTGGCGAAGTGCGCCCTGCATGCCCTTGCGCATTGCGCGGCGGAAAGCCACACGTGCGTTTAGCTGCTCGGCGATGCCCTGTGCAACAAGCTGTGCATCTAGATCTGGGTTCTTAACCTCAAGAATGTTCAGCTGAATCTGCTTGCCAGTTAGCTTCTCTAGGTCGGTGCGGATGCCTTCGGCTTCTGCGCCACGACGACCGATTACTAGACCTGGACGTGCAGTGTGGATGTCCACGCGAACACGGTCACGGGTGCGCTCGATCTCTACGCGAGAAACACCAGCGCGGTCTAGGCGCTCGGTAAGCATTGAGCGAACCTTGATGTCCTCGGTTACGTAGTCGCGGTAGCGCTGACCCTTCTTAGTTGAGTCTGCGAACCAACGTGAAACGTGGTCGGTAGTGATTCCTAGACGGAAACCGTATGGGTTTACTTTTTGACCCATTAGTTCTTCCTCGCCTTCTGAGCGCCAGTCTTAGCAACTAGCTCATCTGGGGTTGCAACCACAACGGTGATGTGGCTGGTGCGCTTCAAAATCTGGAACGCGCGACCCTGTGCACGTGGCATGAAACGCTTAAGGGTGGTGCCCTCGTCTACGAATGCCTGTGACACAAATAGGTCATCTTCGTTTAGTGCGGTGTTGCTTGCATCGGCCTTGACCTTTGCGTTAGCAACAGCTGCCTGCACCAACTTGAAAATTGGCTCGCTGGCTGCCTGAGGTGCGAACTTCAAGATCGCCATTGCCTCAGTTGCCTGCTTTCCGCGGATCAAATTGACGACGCGGCGAGCCTTCATTGGGGTGACGCGGATGTGACGCACGCGTGCGACTGCTTCCATAGTCTTTCTCCTTAGTCTCTCGGGCGCCGCTTACTTGCGGCGACCCTTCTTGTCGTCCTTCACGTGTCCACGGAAGGTGCGGGTAGGTGAGAATTCGCCTAGCTTGTGACCAACCATGGTCTCAGTGACGAAAACTGGAACGTGCTTGCGACCGTCGTGCACTGCGATGGTGTGGCCCAGCATGGCTGGAACAATCATCGAGCGACGTGACCAGGTCTTGATTACGTTCTTGGTGCCGGCCTCATTCTGCTTTGCGACCTTCTGGAATAGGTGGTCGTCAACGAATGGACCCTTTTTTAGACTGCGTGGCATATGTTCAGACTCCTACTAACGCTTCTTGCCGACTGTACGACGACGAACAATTAGCTTGTCGCTTGGAAGATTTGGCTTGCGGGTGCGGCCTTCAGCCTGACCCCAAGGGGTTACTGGGTGACGACCACCAGAGGTCTTACCTTCACCACCACCATGTGGGTGATCAACAGGGTTCATAGCTACACCACGAACGGTTGGGCGCTTGCCCTTCCAGCGCATACGGCCAGCCTTACCCCAGTTGATGTTTGACTGCTCAGCGTTGCCAACTTCACCGATGGTTGCGCGGCAGCGAGCGTCAACGTTGCGGATTTCGCCTGAAGGCAGACGAAGCTGCGCGTAAGCGCCATCCTTTGCAACTAGACGGATGCTTGCACCAGCTGAACGGCCTAGCTTTGCGCCGCCGCCTGGCTTTAGCTCGATTGCGTGAACAACAGTACCCACTGGGATGTTCTTCAGAGGCATCGCGTTGCCTGGCTTGATGTCTGCGCCTGGGCCCTGCTCGATGCGGTCGCCCTGCTTCAGCTTGTTAGGTGCAATGATGTAGCGCTTCTCGCCATCTGCGTAGTGCAGAAGAGCGATGCGAGCGGTACGGTTCGGGTCGTACTCGATGTGAGCAACGGTAGCCGGGATGCCATCCTTGTCGTGACGACGGAAGTCGATGACGCGGTACTGACGCTTGTGGCCACCACCGATGTGACGAGTGGTGATGCGACCTGAAGCGTTGCGGCCACCTGTCTTTGGAAGTGGACGAAGCAATGACTTCTCTGGAGTTGAGCGAGTGATCTCTGCAAAGTCTGCAACAGATGAACCGCGGCGACCAGGGGTCGTTGGCTTGTATTTACGAATTGCCATGATTAGTTATTCCTTTTCGCCTTAACCGACGTTGGTGAAAATGTCGATTGAGCCGGACTTAAGGGTGACGATGGCGCGCTTGGTGTCCTTGCGCTTGCCTAGGCCGAACTTGGTGCGGCGGGTCTTGCCAACGCGGTTCAGGGTGTTGATTGAGGCAACCTTCACGTTGAAGATGTTCTCAATCGCCTGCTTGATCTCGGTCTTGTTTGAACGAGGGTCAACTTCGAAGGTGTACTTGCCCTGGTCGATCAAGTTGTAGCTCTTCTCAGAGACGATTGGCTTGATGATGACTTCGCGTGGGTCCTTGTTTAGGGCGGTCATGCTTATGCCTCCTTCGCAGCTTCAGCTGAAGTTGCAACAGCCTTGGCTGATGCACCCTTGGCTGGGCCTGCAATGTATGCGTCGAGAGCCGACTTGGTGAACACGATGTCGTCGCTAAGCAAGATGTCATAAGCGTTTAGCTGGTCAACTGGCAGAACGTGAACGCTCTGTAGGTTGCGCAAGCTCTTGTAGCTGGTGTCATCTGAACGGTCTAGAACTACTAGCACGTTGCGACGCTGGGTTAGCTGAGAAAGAATCGCTGCTGCTGCCTTGGTTGAAGGAGCTGTGCCGATTGCGAACTCTGCGATTACGTGAAGACGGCCGTTGCGTGCGCGGTCGCTTAGAGCGCCCTTGATCGCAGCTGAAATCATCTTCTTTGGGGTGCGCTGGTCATAGTCACGAGGCTTTGGACCGTGAGTGATGTAACCACCGCGCATCTGAGGAGCACGCATCGAACCCTGACGAGCACGACCGGTTCCCTTCTGCTTGAAAGGCTTCTTACCGGTTCCAGAGACTTCACCGTGACGCTTGGTCGACTGGGTGCCCTGGCGAGCTGCTGCTAGCTGAGCAACAACAACCTGGTGGATAAGTGGAACGTTGGTCTGGACATCGAACAGGTCTCCAGGAAGGTCGACTGAACCGGCCTTCTTGCCTGCGACGTCGAGAACGTCAATCTTGGTAGCTTCTGCCATTTGGATTACGCTCCCTTCACTGCGTTGCGGACGAATACAAGCTGGCCCTTAGGACCAGGTACTGCACCCTTGATTAGTAGTAGACCCTTTTCAGCGTCAACTGAGTGCAAAGTTAGGTTCAAGGTAGTAACGCGGTCGCCACCCATGCGGCCAGCCATGCGCATACCCTTGAAAACGCGTCCCGGGGTCGATGACATACCGATCGAACCTGGCTTGCGGTGGTTGCGGTGCTGACCGTGTGAGGCACCAACACCGGCAAAGCCGTGGCGCTTCATGTGACCAGCAAAGCCTTTACCCTTTGAGGTTCCGACGACGTCGATCTTTGAACCGACCTCTAGAACCTCAACACCTAGCTCTTGACCAACGGTGTAGTCAGCAGCATCTGCGGTGCGGATTTCAGCAATGAAACGACGTGGGTTGACGCTTGCCTTCTCGAAGTGACCAGCTAGAGGCTTGGTGACTTTGCGAGGGTCGATTGCGCCGTATGCGACCTGGATAGCTGCGTAGCCATCGGTCTCTGCGTTCTTGATCTGGGTTACTACGTTTGAGCCAGCTTCGACGACGGTCACTGGAACGAGCTTGTTGTTCTCATCCCAGACCTGAGTCATGCCGAGCTTCTTGCCCAGTAGTCCCTTAACGGTCTTGTTGTTGTTAGCCATGATGATCCTTAGAGCTTGATCTCGATGTTGACGTCTGCTGGAAGGTCGAGACGCATCAACGAGTCAACTGCCTTTGGAGTTGGGTCGATGATGTCGATAACACGCTTGTGGGTGCGCATTTCGAAGTGCTCGCGGCTGTCCTTGTACTTGTGAGGAGAGCGGATTACACAAACCACGTTCTTCTCAGTAGGTAGTGGCACTGGGCCAACTACGGTTGCGCCTGCACGGGTAACCGTGTCGACGATCTTGCGCGCTGAAGTGTCAATGACCTCGTGGTCGTATGACTTAAGTCGAATGCGGATTTTCTGTCCGGCCATCTTGACTCGCTCTCGTTTAGACATTTGCGGTTTTGGCCGCAAAAGGCTTAGTAGCACTACGAATGTTGCACCACTGTTTTGTTATCAAAGTTCCGACCCACGCTGTCGGGCGTGTCGCAAGAATCTTGCTTCACAACCGAGGTTGTTTTTTGTCGGATAAATTTTTGTTCTTGCTGCGGCCGGACCAACTCTTGGAGCTGTTCACACTGCCTTCAGTGAGTCGTTAAGACAAACGACATCTGACGAACCTCTCAATCTTGGCACACCCGGGCGTGTCAATGCAAGTTAAAGTTGGGCAAAAAGCTAAAGTTCCGAGGTTCCTAATCTGACTTTGAACTTTTGGGTGCCCTATCGGGCGCTGAGCTGAACATTTGGCAACTCGGGCGCCGGAATCCAGCCACCAATTTGATCCTCAAAACTGCCGAAACGAGAAAGGCCGGCCTCGGTCTCAAGGTGCTGATTCCACTGTTCGCGTAGCTCGGTGATTTCAGCTTGTGTTCGAGCGATGAAGTTCCACCACATCAGAATCTTTTCGCCGAATGGCGCGCCGCCCAACAGCAGGGCCACCAGGTCGCCGTCGATGGCTGTGATTGAGATTTGGCATTGGCCTGAGTCGGTGACGAATAGGTCACTACGATTTACCAATGCGGCTTCAGAATCAATCGAATCCCCGCCCTGTGTCACCTGCGTGCTGCCTTCGACGACCTGGAGGCCGTATTCAAAATCGGCATCTAGCGCAATGGTGACCGTTTTACCCGACTCGACGCGCAATTCAACGCCAACCATCGGGCTAAAGGTTTTTGTGTCCGCTGTGTGTCCCATAAAAGTGCCGGCCAACACTGTCGCCACGAACCCATCCCCCGATACCCGAGGCAAATTGGCTTGGTGCTCAAAAGCTGGCGCGACATCAATCGCTGCCTTCGGCAATGCCACCCAGAGCTGCACCGCATGCAGGTTCTCTGGGCCACGCAGTGAGAGCTCGCTGTGAGAGATTCCGTGGCCAGCAGTCATCAAGTTCAGCTGCCCCGGTTCGATTCGCTGGACGCTGCCGATCGAGTCCCGATGTTCAATTGCGCCTTCAAGAAGCCATGTGACAGTCTGCAAACCGGTATGCGGGTGAGCCGCAACAACCATGCCATCGGTTTGTGGTGTCGGGCCAAAGTGATCAATGAAGCACCATGGGCCAATCATTTTGAGCTCTCGATGCGGCAGAGTGCGACGAACTTCGATGCCGGTTCGGGTGGTCAGTTTGACTGGGCGCGATTCAATAATCATTTTTAAATTAAAATCCCCCCGGCCGAAGCCGAGGGGATTTCGCAAGCAATCGAGATTACTTGTTGATCTTGGTAACGGTACCCGCACCTACGGTACGACCACCCTCACGGATAGCGAAGCGCTGTCCGTCTTCAAGGGCGATTGGCTGGATTAGCTCAACGGTCATTGAAGTGGTGTCGCCAGGCATAACCATTTCGGTGCCTGCAGGAAGGGTGATAACACCAGTCACGTCAGTAGTACGGATGTAGAACTGTGGACGGTAGTTAGCGTAGAACGGGTTGTGACGGCCACCCTCATCCTTTGAAAGGATGTAGACGTTTGCGTCGAAGTTGGTGTGAGGGGTTACTGAACCTGGCTTCACAACAACCTGGCCGCGCTCTACGTCTTCACGCTTGGTGCCGCGAAGTAGTAGACCTACGTTCTCGCCAGCCTCTGCGTAGTCGAGTAGCTT
>JACCDO011031220.1_pt1 | contig 18488 bp, 9 predicted proteins | sample 7446101 | NCBI WGS metagenome assembly JACCDO01 (sample SAMN15323440, study PRJNA562643) | freshwater metagenome | isolation source: river surface water | place: USA:Blue River Watershed | collected 2017-08-16 | reverse complement strand
TTAGCTGGGAATATGTTACACATTAGGTGTGAGTTGTGATTTTATATCTACATCGAATTACTAAATCAAATAAGTAACATTCTCTCATGCCGGTACGGTCGTACCGGTCGGCCAGTCTTCTTTGAAAGGAATATATATATATATTAGGATTTGTGAAGAAATCGTTTAGAATATAAAGTTGGTATGAAGAGTGCAGTGACGGCACTCAATGCAGCGAGTAAGCTTCAAAATCGTAAAAATAATTTAGATGTGAATGAACATCAACGGAATGGAAGCATTGGTTTTGATCCAACTAATTCAGCAATGCAGAATGAATTGAATATGTTGAGAAGTCAAAACGAGACTTTGATTAGAGAGAAAAAGTACTGGATGTTGCGCATTCATGAAGACAACCAGCGGTTAGTCACGATATTTAATAGTATTAAAGATGTAAAATCAAAATTATTAAACGAAATTGATGAAGTACAAAAGGAGAAAGATAAGTTAAAATTTCTGCAGATAAATACTCTTGATTGTCACATTGACAACATGCTGGAGGTTGAATCAGAATTAAGCGAGAATAAACGTGGACATTTACCACTTAATATTCGAGCTCAAGGAGAAGATTTATACTATAAATTAGTTGATTTAACGAAGAAAGTTAAGGCAAACCAGCACGATGTTCTTCAGTATACTGCCAAATTAATTCAAAGTATAGAAAAGAATTTTTTAGACCGGAATGATATCGAAGTTGAGAAAGGCTTATTATCTCTTAAAAATATTGCATCAGCTGCACCAGGTAATATTGCAACAGCTGAAGCATTAAGTGCATCACTACCAAATGCTATAATTAATACGCTAATTGACAATGCTAATATTGATTACATATATATAAACCGTATGTTAAGCGGTAAAGCTGCTCCGGCAAGTGTTGAAGTTGTGAATAGTAATAGTGAATACATAGACATGAAAGCATTACAACAACAAAATGAGTCTTTAAAGGCATCATTGGCACAATTAAGAAAAAGAAACGCACAAAATATAGCACCGGCAGGGCGACAAAAGGGTTCGACGAATCCTCTTAATACTCCTAGTGGAAATACTACTACAAATTTTACACCAAAAAATAAATCAAGTGGAGGCAATTTAATTGAAGGTACCACGACTCAATCATCAATGGACGAATCATATAATACATTGCAGGAAGAAGCGAAGAACATCATATCGTTGGCAATGACGCTGCAAATTCAGAAAATAGTAAATGACCATCCTTTGAGTGCTGGCTTGAAGAGTGTCATAAAAGACGAAGCTGTTCAAGAAATAGTAATGCAACATCGCGGATTCGTTGGCTATTCTATTAACACACTATTAAAGAAGGGTGAAATCAACGACACTGTAAATAGTATAGAGGGCGCCGTGAATAAAATAATGATGTCATCAAATATTTACAATGAAGTAGCATCTACAGTAACCATGGTTTTGACTTATTTGTATTGTCGATTCACGAGTAGTGTAAGTGCAAGTGTAAGTGCAAGTGTAAGTGCAAATAATAACTTGGACAACTACAATAACGCAGAAGTGAAATCTGGTACCATAGATAGTACACCAATGAATCAAAAGTACCAAAAATTTTCGACTGAACCTGTTCAAACATTACTACCACCAACCCAGACCCCCGCATCTAGCACTCCCAGATATATGTCTGCTGACAAGAGAATCGTCGGTGCTACCAGCAGAAGGTAACTATCGTCTTGTAACTCCAATTAAATGAATTTTAATTTCTTTTTTCCTTCGACTTCGTGATTTTAAAACCAGGACCGGTCTACATGATGCATCAGATCAAACCTGTTGCCATCAGGCAGCACCAAAAACATAGTTGACCTAGTGATTTTGCGCAAACAAAGGCGAGTAGAGGCGACGCGCAGACAGAATGGGCGACATCGATGACTGGGAGCACGCGGAAATAGATTTAAACTCGATAAGAATTAAAGCCGAAGAGGTGAGTAACGAGAGTACTGTGGTTAAAGACGATGATAATAATGATTTTGATGCTCCAAGCAAGAACAAGACGGGCGGTGTCTTTATCCCTCCCCACCTAACTGCTAGAGCAGACTTAGATTTGAATTTTACCAGTGGAGGATCTGGTTTAGTTACTCTTGACGAGCCAATTGATTCTTCACTTGTAGAAGCCAAAGATAATCCTCGTGAGCGTATGAACATATTATCTATCGAAAGTAATATTGTACAATTTTTAAAATCAAATGCCACAACATTAGAGATACCATCGCAATCTAATGGATATCGTAGATCATTAGTGTATAAAATGCTAACGCGATTTAGATTAATGTATGACTTAAGTCAAACAATGAACGAATATGGCGAAAGAGGATTAATAGTGCATAAAACACAGGAAACTTGTTTGCAATCACAGCTATTAATTGATACGATTGATGACGAGGATCAGGATCAGAGTAGAGATACTGCTGCTGCTAACGCAGTTAAGAAAGTACCTATGTTAATGAAAAGAGTTCCGAGCAAAGAAAATTCAAAGAAAGAAACCTCTAGTAAGTCTGCACAAAGTGATGTGGACAAAGAAGCCGCGTATAATGCTGCTAGAGCTAGAATATTTGGGGACAATAATACACCTCCATTAAGTCGAGGTGCATCCGGAGATAATATAGCTGGTAGTGACTCAAATAATAGTAATAATAATAACAATGGAGGCAGCATACCTCGAAAAAATAGCAGGAATAATATGAACGAAGACATAAACAAAGGGAAGAATAAAAGCATGGAAAGAAACGTTCACGATCCCGATTTTAATAGACGTAATGCGCATTCCATGGGTGGTGTTGCTCCTGGTTACTTACCATATGAGCAAAATTATAGTGATCCACATTCAACCATGTATATAAATCAGGGATATCCTCCTGGACAAGCATACTATGTGCCTACATATGGGGCTTATCCTCAACTTCCTCCTCATGTATTTCAAGATCCCCAAGCATTTCAAGGAAATGTATATAATCCGCAGTATGCACAATATCAGCAAGCATTTCCAGTATTTACAAACAATAGTAACAGGAATGACGCACTGAAGAAGAGAGAACCTTAAGTTTATTTGATTTAGCTTATTAATATCTATTTGTAAAATAATTATGCTTAAATAGCTCTTTATCGATTACATGCTACTGTTGGACACAGATCTACTGCGGATAGGAGCGATTTCATGGGAGTCAAGTACTGACTTACTACGTTGTAATCTTGATGGCTTTTTGCCGTTTGTTCCAAAGTTTGTATTAGGATTAGCGTTTTCTCGATCATCATCTGCTACTGCGACAACATTTTTGTCGTCACTAACTGATTTATCAGACTCTATACTACTGCGGTTCCAATTGTCCGAAGCGTATTCCGTCGTTGGACATCCCTTTGCTTCTCTCTTGATTACACCATGATCGCGGGTACTTGGTAAGGCTGATAAAGCATTGAATGGTGCTTTCTTTGGGGTAGAACCACTCTCTTTTACCGTGCCATCGTTTACTTCGGTGGCATAAGACTGAGCCATTTCATCTACACCATTGATTTCTGTAACACTTGCACTTAGTACAGTGCTTACATTGGAGAAGTAAACATCCATATCTTTGCTGATTACGGTTCCTTGGTTGTCCATGAAGGATGTGAAAGCGACAATAGCATCATTTGAACTATTTTTCATACTTTCAGTCGCATCAACAACATCCTTTAGTGTTATGTTGGCGGTATTGGAGGTTTCGTCGACCATTTCACAGCAGCTACTGATATGAGTAGATACATCTGTAAGGATAGTCGCTACCGTTTCGTCTAACACATTAATTTTGTCCCCTACAGTTGACGAGATACCAGTTAATTTGCTCACTATGTCACTACGAAGATTTTCTGTGTCGTTGATGGAGCTTACTATCTGTTGGGACGATGTGCTCAAGTGGGCAGCAATCTCTTTACTATTTGCACTCACTTGCTCGCTTATTGCGGTGTTGTTATCAGTTAAGTTGGCGATATTTGTATCGACAATAGTGGTATTAGTGGCGACAAAGCTACTTGTGTCTTGAGCCATAGCATTGAGGGAGTTCATGCTACTAGTTATCATTGATGATAGCATTGCTGAGAGACTCTTCTCGATGTTACTAGATTGGTTGCTTAGTTCCTGTTTAAGCTGCGAGATTTTATCGTTATTGGCTTCTTCGTATTGCTGAATACTCGATAATAAATCTGACTTGAAGCTTACTAATTGGCTTTTGTTGCTTTCAATCTGCGATACTTGTTGACTTACGTACGCCTCATTCATGGTGGTGTATGTCTCCATTTGACCTGCGATGCTTTCATTCAAGGAGATTATTTGATTTTGCTGCGCAAGTAGCTGTTGTTGAATGTGTTGCATGTTAGCATCGACATCGTGTAACCAATTATTCAGTTGACTTTGTAATACTTTTAATGTGGCAGCTAGTTGTTCGTTGGTACTCGTTAAATCTCCTTTCACGTTATCGCAAGAAGAGATCATTTTATTGCGAGCTGCTTCTGCATCGTTGATTAATATAGACAAAGAATTGTCAATCGACTCTTTGAATGACGCACATGTTCCCCTACCTTTTGCCAACATCTCATTCACTCCATCGCATAAATGTTTCGATGAGTCGATACTTAGATTGTTTAAATTAGTTAAATCATTGAGGATTGTAGTGTGCTTGGACTTGATGCCAGCGACGTAAGTAGTCATGGTGGCCATGTTGAGCTCCTCGCGCTTGGCATATCGGTCTAATTTACCGAATAATTTATTAATATGATCACGATTTTCTACTATTTCATCCTGTAAACCTCGTCCTGATACATGCAACTTGTTCTCGGTATCCACCTGCTCCACTATCACCGCGTCACTGGCTTGTAACTCTAATTTAGTTAACTCTAAACTATTATTTACTTCAACTAGTTGGCCTTTAGTGTTTTCAAGTTCAACGGTTACATTTTGGAGGTTATGATTAAGACCATCAATTTTCTCTTGATATGAATCACGTTCTTGTTTCAGTTGTTTCACCTCCTCATTTCTCACACGTAATGCAGATTCACATTCGTTCAACATATTTTCTTGGGTTGATATTTTGTTTTCCATGTTGTAATACTCCTTGGGATCAACATAGACACCATTTTTTTCTCTGGTTAATTGCAATTGAGCCTTTAACTGCTCAATCTCTGCGCAATACTCTTTTAATACAACCTTTTTGGTCATTTTTTGATTCACGGTGGGTTGATTTTTAATATTTTTGGCACGATAAGCATAATCAAGTGTGGATAAAGTCTCTTCAACTGCCGATTGGGATGGGGATAATGTGGCAATAATGCAAGTCTTTGCTTTACCACCAAGTGATTCTTGTAATAATCTGGTCAATTTGGAATCACGATATGGGATATGACCGTGATGATCAACCAATGCAGTTATGACTCGTCCTAATGTTAACAGGGACTGATTGATACTTCCTGCTTCTCTTGCACGATCATTTTTTGCACCAGATCTACCGACACATTCCGACCCAGCTAAATCAACTAAGTTCAATTGACCGTGTCGTACAACTTCTTCACCTTCTACATTACACTCTTTGATCATTATTTTCATGGTAAAAATGGAATGACTACGTGAAGAATTTTTATTGCACAAAGTAGCCGCTGTTTGTCTGGCAGCAATTCCTCTTTGTAAGATCTCAAAGATATCTTTAACGCTTAATACGGTGATCTCTTCTAGGTTTTGACATACCACACCCTTCTTTACATCCTCGCATAACTTTAATTTCTTTTCACCTGGATTTTTTTCCAATAAATCTTGTAATTCTTCATTATACAACTCAAGGAATGACACTCTGATCGTAAATTCCGAGCCAGATGATTCTAACTGTTCAAGAATAGTACGAACGGATCTTGGTACAATACCAGCATTCTCTTCACTATGGATATCACCTTCCATTGTGTGTGTTTTACCCGTGCCAGTTTGACCATAAGCAAAAATAGTACAATTAAATCCTTCTAAGCATTCTTGGACTATAGGTCGCACGACTGTCTCAAACACTTCTTCTTGAGTAGAATATTGTCCAAACACCTTATCAAAATTGAATGATTTTGATGTCTTTTTACCGGCTGGACCATATGTAACCTTAATTGACTTTGTTTCACTCTCACATGCGACAACGGTTGGTTGATTAGTCTTTTTTTCTTCGCCATTGACAGGTCGACAGCGCACTATAGGAATATGCAAGTAAGTGATTGAATAAAATGAAGATGCGAATAGATGAATGAAGTGATACTCATTTGGGCGAGTTTGTGTGTCAGTGATTGAATAACAGTATAAGTCATGCAAGAACTGCAAGACATGACAAATGAACTCACCTGCGACCTTCACATTGCACATCGCTTGAGCTGTATCGCTAACATCAGCCATTTTCTCTTTCTTTCTTGGGTTTCACGATTTTTAATAAATTTTTTATCGCCGAATTTTAGTTAGGTATTTTTTAGTCCAACGGCTAGTGGGACCGGCATCCTGAACTCAGAACTCAGAAATCTGTTAGAAGCAATCTTTACTATACAATTGAAGCGAAAGCTTACTGACCTATCCCAATACCCTAAACTATTCACGAGACCGCAAAAATATTGAATAGAATTTATTGTAACAAAATTCTGAACTAATACGGAACTAATAAAATCGATATAAATTCTGATATTTAACGTCTCACAGGAATCATAGCCGCTGAATTTACCTACAGAAATAATACTGTTAGCAGCTATCGCAGCAAGTAGCCGTTAAAATTGTAAATATACCCAACCACGTGAACCGGTACCGACGGTACTGCATGCCGGTACTTTTATAAAATTTTTATGTGAGCGAAATTCTAAAGAGTGTGCGTGCTTCTACAGCCGCAAGAAATGCTGGTGCCGGTGCTGTACCTGTTGCTCGCGTTAGGAGAGCTTGTCCCCAGAGGAATCTTGTTTTTGTCGTCTCTGATACCGTCGCCTTTGCAACGATTACTTGATTATATATATTTGCACTCAACATTTCTACAATCAATAATTGCTTATCGCTTTTCTGATGATTCAGCTCCAGATATAATTTCACTAGGACAAATAGCTGGTGTAGATGTGACATCCCACCATACTCTTACCAAGGATGGCTTTTCATTAGTTATGCATAGATTACAATCACAACAACAATGTAGCCCGAAGAAAAGTGATAAAAAATGTGTTGTCTTGATTGTTCATGGCCTCATGCAATCGTCAGAGGTACTGTTATGTGGTGGAAGTAATTCATTAGGAGCAACACTAGCAAACGAAGGATACGACGTGTTTTTAGGAAATAATAGAGGAAATAAATACTCATGTAAACACATGATGCTTGATCGCAAAGATGAAGGATATTGGAATTTTTCACTGGACGAGTTGGTAAAGTATGATGTTCCAGCTATGATTGACTATATTTGCAATTATACGAATTCTAAGAATATTGTTTGTATTGGATTTTCCAATGGTTCAGCTCAACTGTTAGCTGCATTATCAACAAATTCTAAATTAAACGAGGCTGTATCACTATGTATAACGTTGTCCCCTGCAGCAAAGGCAAAGGGATTCAGTAATAAACAATTATCAAATTTATTAACAAAAAATAATATCAACAAAAATGTGTATAGAATATGCGGTAAGAAGGCAATGTTCTGCTCGTCTGTATACTTATGGCAGAAGATTTTGACTCCGCAAGCATTCCAAAATATGGTTCAGAAGAGTATGAAGATTATTTTTGGATGGAACAGTAATAATATCAATCAGAGTAGGAGAGCAGAGTTGTTTCAACATATATATTCCGATTCTTCCGTGAAGAGTGTCGCACAATGGTTTCAAATAATGAAACGCAAAGCTCTCTCAACCTACGTTGCCGATGGAAGCGATGATAGTAAAGTGTATGAAATTAGTAATATCAGCACTAAGATAGCTGTATTTGCTGGCGGTTCTGATGCATTGATCGATCCTCACATCATTGAAGAGGAATTGAAGAAGAAAGGAAATCACGTAAGCACTTACATCGAACCTTCATACGAGCATCTAGATCTACTATGGGCAGATGATGCGCATAGTAAAATATTTCCTAAAATTATACAACTATTAAAAAAACACGCCTAATTATGTCAAAACAATGTGTATTTACATTTGTATATAAGTTACGATCACAATTCATTAGCCATTCGCTCTAACAACGACTTCAACGACATGGATTCCTTCGGATCTAGGTCAATAGCACTATTAATAGCGCGCAAAGCATCTTCCTTCCGGCCTATCTGTTGATACAACTGCCCAAGCATAGCATATACTGGAGCTTCTCTAGGTGCTTGTTCTTTTACTATCTCTAACTCTATAAGTGCCTCTTCTAGTTGCTCCAATGCCATGTATATGTAAGCTTTCTGAAATCTTAATTGTGGATTATTTCTGTCATTTTCCGTGGCTTTCGTAAGTATTTCCAAAGCACATTGTGACTTCACCGTACTACCTTGTGCGTGCAATACCATAGCCAAGTAGCACTGTAATACCGAGGACGAAGAGTTAATGGATAACGCTCGTCTGAAATGATATTCCGCCAATTCATACTTCTCTTGACGGTAATAGATAGATCCTAACCCGTACCATGCATTGTAATGGCGATCATCCAACAAGAGCGCATTGCGGAATGAGTTTATTGCCTTTTCCAAATCCTCATTATTGACATATTCATGACCGCATAATGTATGTGCATAAGGAAAATTAGTTGGATCTATTTGTAACGCTCTTTGAAAGAATCTTATTGCCGCATCTGGTTCTCGTTGTAAAGAAAAACAGTTTCCAACGACACACCACGTTTCAGGTGCAAATTTATCAACTTCAACTATTTGTTGTGCGAGAGCACATAGTTCTTTATCTTTCTTCAGATGCCACAATGCTGTTGATAATGTCTCTGTACCTTTCACACGGAACGGCTCAATGCGCAACATCTCTCGCAGAGATAACAGTGCATTTTTATACTCATTCATCTCGCAATACGCTTTGCCCAAGATTTGTTGGGTCCATCCAGAACTGAAATGCTTTTTAGGCAATTTATGTAGTAAATTGACACATTTGCGACACTGGTATGAGCTGAGCAATTGATATGCGGATGCTAATGTGACCAGTAACGAGGCAACATACACGTCGCCAGTAACGCTGTTTTGGTTAACCACTTCAGGATTTGGTGTGATAGACGCGGCGGCTTTTCCTTTCGGTATGTTTTCTTGACCTTTCTTATCGTCATCGTTAACTTGATTCACAGGGATTTTGGAGTTATAACTGACGACTGAAGGCGTGCCATGGCCGATTGGAGACATATTAATGTCAATATTTGGCGCTTTTTCAGTTGGATTAATTGGCGAGTTTCGATTTCCCATGCGTTGAAATTTCATCGGATGTTCATCATTGCCCTCAAGAGTATCCATATCACAATCCATGTCACCTAAACTACTGAAAGACAGTCTTGCCGTCGGACCAAACGACACTCTTCTATTACTATCTGACTTGATCACCGACGAATTTATAAATTTAGTGTTAGTTATATGGCTGTACTCACCACTAGCTTGCACAGCACTGTCACTTGGAAATAACTCTTTCCCTCTGGTTGCTGTGTGTTGATCATCGGTAGATACGCTAGTCTCCGACTCGTTGCGGTTGAAATAGATAGACGTCATCTTCTCTTGGTCTATAGGAGTCAGTCCAGGCGTGCTTATTTCAAACAAGGTAGCTCTTGGATTGACAGATTTTGAAGCGGTAGAACTTCCACCACCATAACGTAAATTAATTCCACTATCAGCAGCACTTATGACAGAACCTGGCACTGAAGGTAACATGCCAGGACTAGCAAAAGGAACATGTAATAACAGTGATGATAAACCTAATGATACAGACACTCGAGGTGACTCAATATTGTTCTCATATACGGTCTCGACAATTCTTTTATCTTCTAATTTTGTGATATACTCAGGATTATTATTTAGTATTTTATTCTCTCCCACACTTACCATGTCAACAGGAGGAGATGTGGAGTGTAATACTTTTAATGCCGATTCTAAATTGATACCGTAAAGTTTACTCGTATCTATATTTACACCCATTTCACTCAATTCTGTTATCGCACACCACATTGATGGATCTTTTTGTAAACTTTTATTAAAATAATCAATAGCAGCTGGAAATCTGTGTTCTTTACGGCATATAACTCCTAATAAATACAATCCTGCAGCACCACCAGGAATTTGGTCTACAATTTCACTCGTCATTGATTGTGGTTGCATATATGATACGGGTAGTAATGCCCTTTCAGCCTCACTAAACTTGTCTAATGCAACACACGCCATTGCAAATAGATAGCGACTAGGTTGATACGTCGAAGACTGCAATATCAAGTAAGTTTGTTTCGTTTTTCCTTGTTTGTAGTATATCTCAGCAAGTAAGTGCAAATGTTCGGCTATGGGGTGCTCAGCAAACAAGCGCTCGGCGTAGAACTTGGCATTCTCATACAGGTACGCCGCCAGGCTCGCCTCGACCAGCTGCCGCAACACACTGGCGCTGCTCATTCTTTCGTTCTTTTACCTGTGTGTACTGGTTTTTTGTTTTTTTCATTTTTTTTTTTAAAATGCGGCCTGGTGACAAGGAGTCCTTGTCAAGGACGCATGGAAAGAGATTTATAGTATTTTTTTATTACAGAATGATGAAAGTAGCCACCTAACCCAACCTTCTTTGTGACGAGCATAACAGTGCTTTACTTTTAAGCCACATTAAAATTTCAGGATTTATGAAAACCCGACGTGGTCCCTATGAGTAGGTGCACATGGGCAACTCACTCGCTGACTACACGTTGAGGTATGCTGATAATTGCTCCTTACTTGCAATGTGCTAAATTGGCCCACACACCAATGTAAATACCACCAGAAATGCCATTTCATCGAGCAACATTGCATGCGCACCATGTATCCTAATACCTAAAATTGGTAGTTACATTCATTAGGGTTGATGATGGATATTCGATTCTAACAAAGAGTGAAGTAGCTGTTTATTCAATACTGAGCCATTGAAATCCCAATCCGGTAAACGCTTGAATATTAGTTCCTCTGACGATATTGGGTGCTTGAAACTCAAGAGATAAGAGTGTAAAAATATACTGGAATTAGGCTTGCTATTACTACTATTTTTAGATCCATATTTCAAATCAAATAAAATCGGATGTCCGGAATGAGCCAACATCGCTCGGATCTGATGTTTTTTCCCTCCTCCTTGAGAAATATCAACTAGCAGACAAGGAAATTTCATATTTTGTTGATGATAGAAACCAAGATATTTATAGTTAAGCGATGCCAAATATAATGAACCATCATCATTATTCGTCATATGCACTTTGGTGAAATAATTATCCGGATTTATTTCCAAATAATTTGATAATTTTACGAAATCTCCTTTCTGATGAATTACATTACGATTATCTTCAACTAACGCTAAATACTGTTTTTTTACCACTTTTCCTCTAAACTGAGATGATAATCTACTTGCAGCCTTACTATTCTTCGCAAATACAACTAATCCGCTTACACCTTTATCAATTCGATGTATTAGACCTAACCAAGCTTCTCCTACTTTCTTTTCTCGTATTCTACGGTATTCCTTTAAAATAGAGAGGAGACTCATACCATTTGATTTATCCCCTTGTGTTAGCATATTGTTTGGCTTGTTTACTACGATTAACGAACGATCCTCGTAAACTATTTCAATTTTACTTTTCCCATTTACCACTATCCACTGGTTCTCATGGGAAATAACGCTACAAAACCTTCTGATCACTACGGCCATAATTGGCTCACTATCTCCAGTAGCTCTATATCTTCCGCGACATCGCGCACATTACACGCACAGCAACGTAGTGCTCTATTATTTTCTACAACTTGGTAGAGTAGACAACAGGGAACATTTTTAAATTTTTTTTTGACAAAAATATACCGGTACCAGTAACTGGGTGTGGAATTATTTTGAAAACTTGGAAAAAGGCATATTTTTAGACATAAATTGAGTCAATTCAATCGAGTCGGCCGGATCGAGTCGATTGCAAGGAGGGATAGAAGTGTGGCAGTACCTGTCCGGGCTTTTTTATTTTGAATACATCTATATGTTGCATTTTTAGCTCCATAAATTTTGAACTTCCAAAAATACTCAATAACTGTGGTCGCGCCATTGAAGATGCGCGATATATGCTGGTAAGGCATACAGGAACTTTGCAATAGAGGCAACTAAGATGGATGAAGAAAATCGTCCACCATCTGACGAAGATTATAGTAAAATGATAACGAAGGTTGAAAGTGTGGCAGAAGTTGATGAACTTAAATCTTTGAAACAAATAATTGTAGATACCTTGATGTCGAGATATTTCTACGCTTCTTTAGTTTATTTGGCATATGCTGTAGCGATGGTACACGTTATGTATATAACTGACGAAGATTATAATAATACTTTATATTTCCAATTTGCTGTAGTTCACTGTTTCAATGCGATTATGTATGCTGTTGCATGGGATAGTGAAGTCTGGACATCATTTTATATGTACCCGGAGTTTTTAAATATCATCGGTTCTGGATTATATTTGTGGAGTAGCACCATGTACGATGAAAAATACGAAAGTGATGATTACTATGCTGATTATTCACCACAATTTGGCTTATGCCGCAAAGCTGAATTAGCAGCAGCTATAATTGAATGGTTTGCCGCTATTGGTTGGAATTATGTATGGTATGTCCAGTTTAAGAAAGAAAGAGGTACCACGTCATTTATTTCGATGATGCTCACTTATTCACTCACATCCTTTTTGCCTAGGTCCCATGTTAACTCACACCACTTGGACAAGGGGACTTACAATTTTTGATCCAGATTTCACCGCAGCTTGGACTATGTTTGTCGCTGCGACAATTTATGTTATTTATAATATACGAGTGTCCGCAGATTATGACGCTTATGCTTATGATTATCTCTACTTCAAAGGAGATGTAATATATTTGGTAAATGCTATTTTTTATTTACTAGCAGCCTTGAGAGATTATGGTTGGTTTCAAAGTTGGGATGTGCCGAATTTTATTCGATCATGGACTTATTCTAAAGTGTAGTCCAATTTATATGCACTTTTTTATTATATACAAAAACATAATATAAATTTCCTAACTTTTTATTTCATCATTAGATTTCTCTACTATTTCTATGTTGCTATCACTTGATGTTACGACACCACTACTCTCTACTCTGCCATCATCTACATCATCACCAGTTTCATCTTTAGTAGGAAATGCAGCTTGAAAATATTGCGCATTTGAACTTGTACAAGTCATCAAACTATTTGTTTGAATAGAACAAGCCTCGACAAAATCTTTGTCTTCCGCTTTGGCTTTATCCACACATTTACTCCACTGCTTGAATGGTTCACTGCACGGACTCAACAGAAAGTGCCGACAAAAACTACATTGTTCCTTCTTAGCCTCCCATTCCGCTTCATCATCTACTTCATCTACTTCATCTGCACTCTGTTCCTTCGTCGCAGCATTGTCAATATCAACAACTATGTCACTTTTTACGTTGACCACGTTATTGTTTTCAGAGAAACTTGGTTTTAACGCTGGAATTAATTTGAATCGAGTCCCGAACGACGTCTGGCTCCACAGCAGTGCAGCCCCGAGAGCGGTGGAAACCTTGCCAATGCGAATCACGAATCGGTATGCGAACATTGCTCTGCCTTACTGCTTTGCTTTTCTTGTTCCTGTTTCTTCGGCGAAGTTCTTCGCCCTTTTGAGGGCCTTCTACATTGGTGGTTGTTCCTGATTAACACAGTTGTAAACGATACCTGTATGAGCGGGAGATAGGCAAGTTAAAGCCATGATCTGGAAGTAAGAGGATCCAATTATATAGATATATATATAGTTAAGATTTTAAAAATAAAATAACGCACGAGAAATAAACACATATATTAGAGCATGTAGATTTTAGGACCGCAGGATCAAGTGAATGTTTCGTCTTCACTACTCTGTCCCTGTATCGTCAGTTCCACTTGCGAGTATTGCGGCGCGGCTGCGCTCAAGTCACCATCTTCTCTTTTCGTTTTACCCAAAATAATTCTTTCAGTATGTTGTCGGAACAGTTTAAATGGATTGTACTCCCGGTGTTCAGGCCTTGTAACAGCTTGAACTTCTTCTACTTCGGGTATTTCCACCGAAACATTCTGCGATTGTGGTTCTTCCTTTCCTTGGATCTTATGCATCATTTGTAAGAATTCTTCCTTGGTAATCTCGCCATCACCATTCACATCCACGAGATCCATCATTGATTTGGCAGTTTTGGCACCACCAATATGAAGTTCTTCCAAGAATCTCTGTAATTCAGGTTCCTCAATTGTGCCAGAATCATCCTTATCAATTCTCTTAAACATCTTCAATAACTCTCGATCGTTCATCGTCATGATTGCGCCGGCATCCACGTGTCCCTGACGAGTCCCCATGAATAAAGTGTACATAGATTTACGTTTTTGATTTGTGTGAAAACTGATAGTAGATTTGCGAAATACATTGTATAGATCGTCACTAGTACTAGCAGGCCGATGAGCATTAAAGCTTTGATTAATTCTGGCAACTAAAATACGTACTTGATTATGGCTATTATGGTTCTCGACCAACACATTACTTTTTCCAACGGCTGCATGATACTCTTCAATTGTGTGAACTTTCGTATCATTGACTGTTAATACTCTGTCATTCAATGCAATACCAGCGTGAAGCGAAATTTCACCAAGTTCACTGACATACAATCCATCTTCATCCATAACCACCCCGAGATCAACCTGTCCGTCGATTTTCAGCAGAGGAAACATCAATTGGCGGTATTTACTGGTACCGAATTTACTACTTAAATGCTTAGAACTGATACTCGAATCCTTTACCAGCAGCGAGTCTCGGGCGATAAGGTTACTGAGCATTAGGATGTGTAAATTTGCATTGATGATATCTTTGACTTTGTAGTTATTGACACATTTGAGTATTCCGTTAACAGTGTCCTCAGTAATATCCAGCAAATCAACAGGTTCCCGCACTTCAACGCTTTGCAGATAGCGGTATAATTTCATATCCTTGCAGTCTTTCAACAAATAATGCATAGTATCCGTTGCCAGTGCCAACGACGAGATATCACACATATCCTTTTCCCTCAACGCTTGAAGTAACGGTTCGCGACTTTTCTTTATCATAGTTACGTTATCAGCATCTTCAATTTTAAAAAAGATGTAACGAAGCAACTCATAGGTACCAAGGTACAATAAATCCGCCTTGCAATTATTATGAACTCGGGTCCAATATTCCAGGTATGCTTCACGAGCCTCTTTATTCGCGGCAAAATCATGAGGGCTTTTCTTGATACCGTATTTATATGTTTTTCCTTGATGACGAATCTTGAAAAAGAAAGGTACCTCGAGAATTTCACGGTCATATGCGATGACCAACACCACATAGCGTATGAATAAAATTATAGCCGATATCAGAGACAAAATGGGCGTGGAGTAGGCATAGGTGTAGTCCCGTCCATACGTTGAACGCTCGCTTTCAATGGCTACATTATTCGCAAATTTGATGATTAATTGAGGAAGTGACTGCAGCAGAAACTCACATAGTAACGTTTCATTGAAAAATTTGGTATCATAAGTCACATTTTTCGCATATCTATTCGCTCTGGTGGTAAAAAGCGCGCACCAAGTATTCCAAATGGTATTGTTCACCAATAGCTTTGTTTGGAAGAGGAAGATGCCCACTACAAACAGCACTATGTAGTACGGCGACAGGATAGCTATCCATATTGCGAACGGAATCAGGCAGATGATTTGACAAACAATCAGCAGTACCCACGAGACGATGTACAACACCACTTTGGGCACAGAATCATGGTTTTCAAATGAAAAGCTTTGCTTCTGGTTGTTTATCAAAGGAAGACCCTTCGTTTGCGACAGCCAAAACCAGAATATTGTGACTCGGTATTTCTGATAAAGTATCCGTCCGAAAAAATAATCGGTGATGAACCACGGAAATAATTCATTTTTTACGATCGTGAGGACGAAAAAATATGCCGCCGGTAGCAACCAACTGAATAGAATTGACATCCACAGAGACGTCCAGTCGACAAACCAACTGCTGAATACGTTTCCGTTGTCTAGAAAGAGGTTTAGAGTTGACAATACGGAAAATGCAACAAAAAAAAGACTTTGATACTCTGAATGCGCAGTGTTAACCATGACGATACCGATGCCTATTATCCACAGCGAAAATATAACAGGAATTGCAATTGCACAATACCAATCAAAGCTCTTGGCGTCCCTCCCTAAACCTATGAACATTGCAAACGACTTATAAGGTGGTGTAGGGTATATTTTTGTAACAGGAACAGAATAATCGTCGTCGTCTGATCCCGTGTAGCCCGAAATAGAAGGCGACACAACTGTTGATGGAGTGGCAGAAATCAAAACACTATTGTAAGTACTTGAATACATACTTAGAGAGCTCGCAAATGCACCAGATGCGTACGAGTTAGTAATTGCATTTGAGAGGGCGTTAAATGCAGTACTTGATCCTCCATAACCTAGCACATTAGGAAATACTATTACTTGAGAGGTTATTTTGATCCCACTTGATAATAGAGAACGAGAAATGGGAAGCATGGCAATGACGTACTTAGCCATGATATTATTGACATCTTGCACGTCTATGATTGATATATCACTCGCAGCAAGCCCGCTTATACCCTCTGACTCGACTGAACTTATGAATGACAGCTTGAATACCATGTCATTTGTTTCCGCATCTTCGTTATACTGATCCGCTGTAACACCAACCAGGCTGTATTCAACATTGAAGGTAAAATAAGATGTGGCACATGTTATTTTCCTTATTAATTGATTATACATATCCATGATGTACAAATTTTCCCCATCATACGCCATAGACGAAACACCTGAAACATACGCGTTTGTAACGGGCAAATTGTCACCATTATATGGCCAATCACTCATGTACGCCGAAAATAATGAGCTTATTAAACCAGTCTCTCCATCGATCTTGTACACATTACCATCATAAGCATAACCAAAGTACACATTAGAATACACATCAACAGCCAGAGTAGACACCCCGTTGATGTTAGTACTGGTGCCATAGCAAGTAAACATTGAGTTGGGATAAGGAAAATGACATGAACTAGCATAACTATCAGTTCCAGTGCCTGCAATTGTTGTAACAATGGATGCAGAAGAAACTTTCCTGATGACATAGGCGTAGTTGTCATAATAGTACACATTGTCCGCAGTATCGACAGTAAATGCTTGAATTCCATGAATATGAGCGCTTGTGGCAGCACCGCCTTCAGCCATTGGACAGTTGCTATAAAAATCGTCATATACTCCTGCACAAGCAGCGCCGCCCGCGAAGATAGTCACATCATCAGATCGCATGTCAAATTTTGCTATATAGTATCCATGATCGTAATCTGAATTGGCAAGATTCACGAAGTATAAATTTTTATCACAAATAGCAAGATTAGCAGCAGAATCAGCGAATGATAAGTAAATATTGGTCGCAGAATGACTGTAAAGCCTCGTGGAATTGTTGTTATTTAGATTGCCAACAACAGACAGTACTTTCCCCGAATAAGTTATCATACGAATTGTCCGCGTTGACAATGTATCAGCGAAGTATACCAGACCATCGCTATCTACGGCCAGCGAAGATGGCTTTATAACTGCTGAGGTTGCACTTGTATAATCCGCACGACCCGAAGACTGGGCTCGCATATTAGGCATACTCACCCCAACGTAATTTTCAAAAACCCCATCACTACTAATTCGTTGCACTTGGAAGCTAGAAGCATCAGCAACATATAGATACTTGTTGTAGCTGTCCCACACCATGCTACCAAAGGAATTTATATAAGCCTTTGATGCCTCAATGTCATCGCCGACTGTTGGCTGACCAACTACCACAGAAAAATTACCTTTCTTAACTTTTCTAATAAATCTCACATTATCCGAAATATACAAGCTTCCTTTTTGATAAGAGAAATCCTTCACATCGCGCAGAAAACCTGCTACGGTTGATTCTCCACTTGATCCGGTGCTAGTCGAGCTATTGGAACCACCGGATGTAACAAACCCGTAATAAGTAACATATTGCGCATCACCAACGATGACATCAGCATGTAGATAGATCCCGCTTTCGTCATCGGTGATTGATACTCGCGTAATAATACCATAGGTAGAGAGGTACATGTTCCCATCACTTCCGAATCGGATCATAGCACTATACGCCCATAAAGAGTATAGGCTGAAATCATAATTATTGTAATAAGTGTACCCTCCTGAGGTAGTCGTTAATGAAATTATGGTCTTA
>JACCDO010238668.1_pt1 | contig 18488 bp, 26 predicted proteins | sample 7446101 | NCBI WGS metagenome assembly JACCDO01 (sample SAMN15323440, study PRJNA562643) | freshwater metagenome | isolation source: river surface water | place: USA:Blue River Watershed | collected 2017-08-16 | reverse complement strand
TCATAATTCAATATGTTATAAACACACTCTTTTATATTATCCGCTAGATTACTTGCATATTGGGGCGTGTATTCTAAATTTGTAGTATCTAAATTAGCCGCCATCTTCCTCAACATAGGAAGGGTCAGCCCATACAGTAAGTTTGGGCGAAGGCAAAGCATCGTTATAGTGTTCGTTTGCACAGATGGAAAATCCGTTTTGTTCAAATATAATTCTGTTTCGGATTGTATCATAATAAGTACTCCAAAGCTTAACGCGATCCTGTAGTAGTTCTACATCAAAACCTATAATATAACAAATAGACTTAGCCGATGTAATATATTCTCCTTTATCATAAAATAGCCAACGTATTGCCTTCTTACCATCACGCTCAATCTGCTGAGACGGTCTATCAAGCAATATTGCTCTAATGTCGTCAAGCTGTCGTTGTAATATGGAGAACAAAAGATTTACATATTCTTCCGGGAGCTTTGAAGAATTACGCGACTGTGATGTCGATATAATTAATGTTTCGTTCCGGTCCGACCCTCTTAATTGGCGACGCTTCATTATTTGTAGCTCCTACTGGTACATAAGGCTTAGTCTTAAACAAAACTCTATATTCTCCTGGAATAAGATTATTAAAAGTAAACGTATAGTTTGTTGTATTATACTCAGCTTTAATATCGCCTATAAAAGCGTCCAATTCTTTAAATTCGTATGTTTCAGAAAGTTCAAGCCCGTTACTTAAATATACAATAGGATTTATTTGTATAGTAGGGCCTGCATACTCAGTCGGGGCTACAACAAATATAGGTCTTGGTATTACTATATCTATCAAACTACATATAGCTTGATTAGGCACATGGATATTCCTACTTACAACATCGTATATAGTAGCACTATATGGAACAATGGGAACATTAGTAAATATGTAGTCATAACCTCTAAGTAAGTCAAATTCAATATTTCCATAGGCATCAGATGAAGCGGAGGCTGTACTTGAGCTTAAATCTTCATTTCTATTATACATACCATCTTGGGCAAAAATACCAATTCTCCAACCAACTAAAGGCTTGCCGGAAGCGTCTACAAGTTTTCCGTAAATTCTACAGATAGTGGGATCTAGAGGAACATTTGTCAAAACTGATGCGCCAACCATCCTATAGATTGCGTTTTCTTCAACTGTGATCGTTCTTGGCAAAAACGTATGAGTCGTACAATAAACTCTAATAAGATATGTGCCTAAAGGTAATTCAAGATTAATGGCACTCCCAAACATAGTAGTTTCTTCTAAAACCCGTTGGTAAGATGCATTATAAATGCGTATCACACCTTCAACAGGCGTGTTACCTTCGTCCGTAAGGTAAATGGAGAACATTGTCATAGCGTACTCTTTATAAGGGCTGTATAAGGTGGTGCCGGATTAGCGTAACTGTCTGCTACACTTGCCTGAATGTCTAATAGATTAAAGTCCTCATTAGGAACTATAATTTGTCTCTTTATGTCTGACTGCTCAATTGTAAAAAATATTTCCGCCCCTTTTACAAGCTTTATATTAGCCACACCTTGCACGTTGGTTGTTATTATTCGCACAGCGTTAGATGAACCAATATTGTACTCTACCAAATTATCCACAATCTTTTTATTTTGTGGTAACGCGTTGAATACAATTTTTACGCCTGCTTGAGGAATACCAAAAACGTCCACGAATCTCACACTTGCTGTAACAAGATTGTCACTTGTTATAACAGGTAAAAGTACTTTTTTTTCTGCATAGTATCCTTGAGCACGAAGTACGGATACAACCTGTGCTTCATTACGTTTTATAAAATCATCTAACTCTTCGTTTGTCATTGCTTTGTTCTCGTAATTCGTCTTTTAAGTTTGACATACTTATCTTCCATTTCCCCCAGAACGGAAATGTTGAACAACTCACGCCATTCTTCTGTGTCTTCAAGTCTTTGAATAACACGATGTAGGCGTTCTGCTTTCTTTTCTAAAGACTCCTTGCAATAGGAAGGCACGGTTAAAGTAATTGTACTAAACTTTTTACCGGATTCAATTCCGTCAATAGTAGCTCCACCACTCTCTAAAAGAGCAGCAAGCAACAAGTTTGTTGTTTTAAATTGAGATGGTTCTGTGGGTTCTGACATTATTATTTTCCTTTGTTATACTTGTTGAACAGCGGTATGGGATCCTCTGGAACGCTATATGATTCTAGTTGTGAAATTAGCGGATTTGCTTTCATCTTTTTATACGATGCCGAGATAGATTTCAAGTAAGCTAGATTATTAAGTGGTGATAAACTAACCTTAGTCTCCTCTTCAGCTATCACATTGGCCTCATATTCTCTTAAATACGCTAACCAAGCGTTGTTTGCATCTCCGAGAGCTATTATCTTATTCTTTAATGAGTTGTATGTCACGGGAAGAAAGTTATACATATACAACATTGTTGCTTTTACAATATAAGGAGTGTTTAGAGGAATAGCTTTCCACGCGTCATACATACTTCTTAATTGTAGCTCCATCTCTAGATCAACTGGGGATAGCCAACAAAATTTATACTCGGGGTGCTGTCTAAGCAAATCCGGTTTATATTTTTTCATTAATCCAAACCATGTTTGGGGCACGTATTGCCAACATCCATAGTCTGCTCTAAAACCTCCACCTTGTCGGTATGGAGAAGATATATCTGATTTTGTAATTGGGTTTTTTCGTGGGAATGGTCCAGCATCCGCATTTACAAAGTCGCCTGCATCATATGTATCCCCTTCTATAGGACGGCAGTCAAACCCGCCATTAATAGCGATTGGTTGTCCAAGCCTATTTCCACTTTCATTCTTTTGAATGTAGCTTACAAATGATGTGAAGGCCTCTTTATCTTTACCTTGTAACCCTATAATAACGCTTGGTAGAATTTTATCAAGTAGCTTTAAATTTTCACCTTTTTTACTAGCGTATCTTCCGTTTGGGTGCATACCAGGTGGACGAGTATTATTCCAAAATATCCCATATAAAGAGTTTGTATCCACCTCGTATGTTATATTTTCTGGGACAATAGGTTTACCATTAGCTCCCAATAAAAATATCTTATCTGCATTTGGTATGGAACCTATATTATCAAAATTTTGATTTGAGAAAGATGAGAAACTATTCTCAGATACGGTATTTGCTACTCTTGTGTTAGTTAAAGCGATGTCGGAATCTACTTTACCTAGTAAACCGGCTACTTTTGTTCTAAGCGCTCTTAAATCTTCTAACTTTGGTTTAGGACCGGGCGTACAAGCGTTAGGATCTTTATCCGTTAATGGGGTAGACATTATTGATATTTCTCCCATTTAGTGCGAATACTAGCAATTAATCTACTAACCTTTGATGGATTTATATTTAGTTCTTTTGCAATTTCGCCAGGTTGCATTTGTTTAGATCCATTTAATCCAAAGTATCTTTCAAACACTTGTTTTTCTTCTATGTTAAGCTCATATGGTAACATTTTTAGGAGAATACGGTCTCCCGTAGCCTCATGCCTAAAGTCTGAATCATCCGTAATACCTAAATCGCGTCTATCCTCTTTCATATACATGGACACTTCTTTTGGTGTTACGGGTCTTTTGTATTCCAAGGACATTTTTTCAGCAAGTTCTTGTGGAGTTGGGTCTCTACCATATTCATCTCTATATAATGTACGAGCTGTTTTATATTCTCCAAACTTAGCTCCACCCCTATTCTCTGGTATGCGTGCAAGGTTTTGGTGCGATAAAACAAAACGTTCTATGCGATTTAAACGCTGGCTGATATGCGTAGATAGTGACGCCCCTTTTGTCGGGTCGTAATCTTTCAAAGCCTCGATAAAATGTTTTTCGGCTTCCATCTCAATTGCCATACGAGGAATATTTACTCTAGCCCACTTATCTACATTAATTTTAATTAAACCCTTCATACCCTCTTGAAGTGGTCTAAGATAAGTTGGGTCATAATTACTATTTTTCCATTTTGTCCAAAGATCAATCTCTTTGGCTTTGTCTACAGGTGTTTTTGATATTTCTTGCAGGCTAGGCGGTAAGATGGGTACACTTGGGGTTAAGTCTGATAAACCGCCGACAGATGCACTTTTTTTAAAGCTTGAAGAGTCGGATATTAAATAACGTTCTAAATCGTTCATAGGGGTATTCCTCTATTGTGAATGGATTCAACATATTTTCTAACTAGCTCTTTGCGAACTTCCTCTATGTTAGCACCCGAACCCTTTGGTAAATCGCCAGTATGTGGGGTGTTATTTATAGGAGGTGTTAGGCCAGGAGAGCAAGTGTTAAAAGTCTGCCGTAATGCTTCAATATCAATATCAAAGCTATGAAACGAGTTATCACCAAATACAAAGTCAAGGCTAGCTATTTCTCTGTATATGTAAGATCTTGTAAATTTACCGATTGACCCGTTAGAACTCATCTTAGTCGATAAAATCTTTTTTTCCAAGTTTTCTATTGCGGATTCTTGTGAAGCGTAAGAAGATCCGTCTGATACTTTACTAAACGGCTTTTCAAGAGATGGGTCATCTACAATAGAGTTTACGCCAAGCAGCTCTTTATAAACATTTTCCCCGATTTTATCCGATCGATATGCCGCGTCTAACCACAAAGGTTCGATACGGGATTCAAGAGGTTCGGGCGTTTGTAAATTAGTTCCAAAATTATTATTACCAAGATCCACCTTAGTAACTGTATCTAGCCCAGATCCCAATTTGATTGTTTCATCTTTATGTCTTCTTACATAAGACACAGAATAACTTGTGTTTGCACTGCTCTGATCAATTGAATGGGTAACTAAACTTACTAATCCAATATAGTGATTGGATACAGTACCTAGTACGTCTGAGCCCGTGTCAGTTGTGCTATATCGGTCAAATATAACGCATGGGAAACCTACTGCCACGTATGGATTAAATATTCCACCCATGCTTATTGTAGTCTTTGATAATCGCGATTGGGTATAAAGATAATCCGTTGTTCTTGTTAAAAAATTCTCAATATCTTTAAATGGTTCTTCTCCCGTTCCTATAAATTTGAATATGTCTTTTGTGGCAAATTCAGGGACAATCCCACTAAATAATTCGTGATCCAAGAGATACCCATCAAAACGCTTACCACGTTCCACCCTTGATAAAAATTCTTTGACTTCAGCATTGTTAATCACTCCGTCGTCTGTTAGCTCTTGTACGGGAACTATAGACGGAGCAAAATAAACTCTGTTAGCACCAGGAGTATTTATAAGCTCATTTGTAGATTGTAGTGTTAATCTAGTAGTTTGCTCTGTTAGCTGTGAGGTAACACTAAATGTTTCATACATATTTGGGAAGATAATATTGCATGTAGGGGCTACAGACCAAAATAATTCGGGCAACATTAAAGTTGTTTTTACTAACTTACCACCTTGTATAGGGCCTTGCAGACTATTTGCATCCGGCGGAACTTCTTGATACATTCTGCTGACTACGGATCCTGGTGTAAAAAAGTTACTTAAGACCTTACTATATATTTCTGTTCTATCATATATAGTTTGAAGTAATTCATTTAATTGCTCTAGCCTTACTTGAACTTCCTTGTCGGATGCGTTCAAACTAAGCTTGTTTATAAGAATAATTAACGCATTTTGTGAAGATGCGTTTGGGGTTGACAAAGGTTTGTTTACCCATTCTTTCCAAACTCTAATATCTTTAGAACCCTTAACCCTTTGGTAGGATTGATCAGATAGTCCAAACCACTCTATTGGGTAGTTAGCTTTATCTTGTACAACGTCATAAGTTGTGGGAGGGCGAATAAAGGCCTCATCAGTAGTAATTGTACGTAGATATTCTGCAACTTCCGATCTACTGACATTATCTAAGCTTGCGATATCATCAATCTCATGTCCATACGCGCAAGAGTTTGAAACACGTGTGTAGTATATTACTTTAAGTATATGATCTAAAACTTGAACTAATGTCATTAAACCGCCGTCAATCGAAAACCTATTTGTTATAAATTTTAATAAAAAACTACTACTTACTAGTTTAGCAGCAAATGTATCATTCGAATAGACACCAATTTGTTGAAGTATTCTCAAACGAAGCTGTTGTATTGTTTGAAACATTGAGTACCCAGCTATTTGAACAGTATTATTTTGATCTATAAATCCACTATATCTTTCTAAGATGTGTATAATACCGGCAAGCAATCCCTTTGTAGTTTGAAACCCTGAAGTAAGGGGCTTTGGATTTGTCAGCGCAGACTTTAAGACTTCCTCAGCATTAAAAGGTATATAATTAGATTTAACTAAGGCACCAGCATATATGTATTGTGAGTTTGACGCATCAGTTGCATTTGCATTTAACGAGCTAGATGAGGCGTAATATACATAAGCTCTATTATAATTTTCAAAATGATCTTTACATTCAAGTAAACCATTTATTCCCCCGCTTGCATTTTTTGTATAGGATATCGAATGGACTTCTCCCATATATAACAGCCTATACCTTTTATCAGATGCTAGATCTAAATTTTCCCTATAGTCGCTGTCTAAGGATACGGCTATATCCTCTAGAAAAAATAGGTGCACGCACGTTCTAACTGAAATGTTTAACAATTCTGGAGTAGCTATTACAGAGATTGAGGCTGTAGCGGGTCCCCCAATATTTGATGTAACTGAGGCGGATATAACGGGGCACTCTATACCCTCAAGAAATAGTCTAAGACGCTTTACTGCTTGAATCATCTAAGAACTCCAATAGCTGCGTCAGCTTTTGCGTTAAATTGGTCTAGTATTTTTTGTGCAGACCTCCCAAACAAATTATTTGCCGCCTCTAATCCTTTATATAAGGCTAGGCCTGCTGCTACTGTTAACGTTTGTTTTAGCTTTACATTTAGCCCATCAAATATTGAAGAATCATTCACATGCGCATCTAGGTAGCCAGATGCTTTATTTCTAACATCTTCCTCGCGTACGGCTAGTTCTTGTCTTTGTTCTAGGCTTACATATACCTTTGGTTCTAGTGTACCTATTGACCCTCTACGACGTGCATCCTCATAAATTAAAACGTTTAATGATTTAGATTCCTTAGAGTTATTAAATTCCATATCTAGAAATTGCTTATCCGATAATGCCGTTAATTCATCATATAAAACATCATACGATTTACCAGCAACGTGATTAACATACTCATCAGGAAATAGAGATCTATACCCATTTCCGTAGATTGGATTGACCTTGCTTAAACTAGGCGTTGTATTTTTACTAGCTTCGTCACTTGTGCCCGCGGAAAAAGCACTATTTTGCGTTGAATAAAAAGCAAGCTCGTCTGACAATGACGCAAAACTTCGAGTTACAGAGCTTGACTGGGGTCCTCCAAGAATTAAAGTATTTAATAATGCGTCTGCACCACTATTTGACACTTCATCTAATATTTCAGCAACCGACTTAGCCTTATTTTTAATTACAGTTGGGTCGGTAAGATGCTGAACTTTAGCAACGTGCATACTAAACGATACACCCAAACTTTGTGGTTGCTCTGAGTTTAAGTCATAACTAACATTATGTATATGCCCGTAGTAGATTACGCCATCTACTGTAATTGTTATTTCTTGCCCACGCGCTGCTGCTCTTGTTCCTCTAAATGAATTTACATAATTAGTGTCAAACTCGGCAAACCACTCAAATGTTTGAGAGTTTAATAGTAATCCTCTAAAGTTAGCTACAGGGCTTCTATTACCGAAAAAGTACACATAATTTTCTCCGAATGTTTCAATTACTTGCATTTTCTCGTCTCTGGAAAATGTCATGCTTTGTACTAAAAAATTATTATTAAAGTTTGTTAGCTTTTTTGCGTCAATATAAGAAGAGTTCAGCATTCCGTTTGGAGACATGATAGTAGCGTAGTAGTTTTTATTTGGCCGTAATCCATTTAGAGGTCTACGTACATGCTTTTGTGATTCCTCTCCATCATCCTCTACTACTTCTTTTTGTATTTTAGCTGTGCTTGAAAATTGTAAGTCGGTATATCTTACTATTGTAAATGTTCTAGCCATTACGTACCACCTTTGTAATAGAATTTATAATTACAGTATTTGTGGGTATATAGCTGTCTTTGTTAGTAATTAATTTGTAGGCTACGCCACGTGCATTCATATCTATAATTTGATCTGGTAATATATAATCATATGTTTCAGTGCTTAGTGAAATGCCTTGTTTGTTTTTTACAACGATTGCTTCACGCAAGATTGGATTTGAAATCATGCTATTGTCTCCTTATCTGAGGGGTATGAGCATTTATATCATTTACTAGTTTATTGGCATTAAGAACTACAGTATCTATAGCCTTCTGCATTAACACGGTATTTTCTAATGTTTCTTTTAGCGCTTCCTCCGTTTTGTACTTTGTATAATGAGAGTCTGACACTAAGTTTTTAAGTATATACTTATCAAGATTTTGTTTTATGGCGTTTGGCATTTTAATCCTTAAGGTGTAAGTTTTTTAACAGATTCAGTTACGTTTGCATTAAATGTAGACTGTCCTTCGATAACTTTACCAACAGCCTCTGCAAATTTTAAGCTTTGTTCATTTACTTTTACCATATTATTTGCAAGATCCATGCTATAACCCTGTGTTTGGTCATTGATAGACGCTTGATCTTGGTTTAAAAATACATTTTGTAAACCCTGTTCCAAAACTCCTTGCTTTAACAAGCCTTGTTTAATTTCCTCAACGCCTTTCTTTTCATATTCTTTTCTTACGCTTTCATCACTAAATTGCTTTAACAAGCTGTCTTTATCATTTCCAGCGGAATCTATTCTCTGTTTAATATCTCGGATACCGCTGATTGTTTTTCCCGCATTCGACTTTGAGTCTAAACCTAAACTTTCTAAAGTTCCTACATCTTTAAAAACGTCTATATTGTCCATTATAAGTTTTTGCTTTTCCTCATAGGTACTAGCGTCATTGATTTGTGTCAGCAAGCTACCAATTTTTGATTGTTTAAATAAGGAGCTAGATTCCGCGCCTTCTATATCAAACGCCATTTGGTTCATTTGAGATTTTTTAAGAACATCAATATTTTGTAATATTTCTCTAGCTGCGCTTACTTGGTCTTCGTGTGCACCTTGTGATAAAGTATGAAGATCCGTAAGTAAACCGTCTGTCAAACTTTCTAATTCTGCTGATGTAAGATGTATACCATTTCTGCTAAGAAGCTTGCCTAACCCTTTTCGTCGATCTTCTAAGTCGTTATTTGGGTTTAGAACCATGCCTAATTCTCTCGCAAACTTTACATCTGAGTTAACCAGCAATGTTAACTTAGCTATAGCCTCTTTTATTCCTATAGATCCGCCATCCTTTTTATATATATTTGCAATATCTGCTCCGCCTGTACCAATACCTTTATTATCACCAAGTCCCTCTACGCCTAGATCAGTAATCTTTTTTTGAATTTCGCCTATCTCTTTAGCAGTCTTTTTTGAGTGTAATCCAGTGCTTATTAAGTTTTTCTGGTATGTGCTTAAGTTTTTTGCATATTCTTGTGTAAGTTCACCATGTTTTTCAGCGTACTCTGGTGTTTCGGCAAGTATTCTTAAAAATGCCGCAACGTCTATGCCTAATTCTTGTGCACGAGGTACTAGCTCATCAATAACTGCTTGCTTTTCTAATCCTCTTCTAGCTGCGTCTTTAAAGACTTCAATAAGTTGATCTAGGTTTTTTTCTTTTCCTTTAAATTCATTTTTAAGATCGTCAAGACTTGCCGTCATTATTTGCTTTATTCGTGAAGATGCTGCATCACGACCTCTTACATTTGTAAAGTCTTTTACTGCGTTTGGTTTTAACATACTTGGTAATAACGATCTAACTGACGACCCTATTCCGCTATCAGCATCTTCTGCCCTTATATCATATAAGTTTGAATACTTATTAGAGGTACCAGCACCAATTGTTGACGTTGAGATCGGATTACCCAAAAGAGCATCCCTTGTTATACTTTGTGTTAAACCGCTTTCTTTAAATGCGTCACTTCTTCCAAATAAAGCATCCTTTGCGGTAGATGCATAATTTAATTCATCTAAAAGCTTACCCATATGACCACGATTAAAAGCCATGCTCATTCTATCAAATTTTGTGGACACATTTGTTAAAAACTCGGCACCCATTTCTTGTAGTGGTTTTGCTGTATATCTATTTACTTGAGTTTTAAGACGATCAATCTTTGCACCAATACCCTGGTATTCTATTTGAGATGCTAAACGCGCTCTTTTTTCATTAGCTTGAACCTGCTTTTCAAATTCTCCTGTTACTTCTTTCATACCTTTTGCGGAATCTATCAGTATATCCGTGAACTGCATATCAAATCCGCCTAGATCCTTAATTAGTTTTCTTTGTTCTTCCCTACTAAAATTTTTATCTTTAGTGATAGACTGGATAATATCTTGTAGACCACCCGCTCCCATTTGACTTGATAAATTAGCACCTAAGCCTTTGTCGTACTCGTTCATAAAAGACACGGCGCTATCTTTCTTAGCTAATTTTTGGCTAGCCACTTTTGATATTTCGTCTAAATTAACCTTGCCCAATGAATCTAGCTTACTTTTATCTAGCTTACCTGTAAATTTACCTTCGCTATCTTGCTCAGCTAAATATGCGGTAATTAGCTTACCCTGTTCAGTTTGTTGTAATAGTCTTGCATTCCCAGACACTAATTGTTGTGCTATATCCGCAATTGCGTCTTCTCCTTGCTTTCCAGTGTACTCCGTAATTGCCGCTTCATTTAATTTACCTTGTTGCATTGCTACGCTTAGTTTACCGGCCATGTCTCTTGCTGCTCCAGCCCCTAGTTGTCTTTTACCTCCCATAGCTCTAAATGTAGAAGATCCAAATTGCTGTAAGCCCTCAATTCTACCTTCAGAAAAACCTATACCAACATTTTGAGTATACTTATTAAGCGCTGCATTTCGTCTCATATCTTCAAATGAAAAAAATCCCGACTGTATGCTCTGTTGCATAATAGGCGCCATTTCCTCCATGGTTTTATTCAAGTCCATGCTCATTTGGCGCATTGTTTTTACAGCCGTTTCAAATTTACCGGTCATCTCTTTTAAATTTTTAGACGATTGAAGCATCTTCATATCTGTAAGTTTTTGAAACACGCTCATCAATTCTCTATCACTTGTCATCATCTCCGGTAAGTTTGCTAAACTTCTCATCGAGTCTGTAAATTGTTTTGAGCCTTCACGACTTACACCCATACCCATATTTCCACCCATATCTCTATTTCTAAAGGCTCTATTTAACATATTATCTACTGCAACTTGCTGTTGAGCTCCTTGTAGGAATTGCCCTGTCGCATACTTACCCACATTAGCGGCGAGCGCCATAGGAAGCATAGCGGGATTAAATAAAGCAGCCGTACCAAAACCAAAGTTAGATATGCTAGCTAGTTTATCTAAACCTCCTAGCATATTTAATCCCATCTGATTCCCAAATTGATTACTAAATGGCGTGGTGCCAAGCATGCTTGGCGCTGTTAAATCAGTACCTGGTGCAAAGGAAAAAGCCGCGGATGGTTGTTGGAACATATGTGAATACCCCTAAAATATTTGTATTATGTCTGTGATAATATCATATAACACGAAACAGAAAGGAAAAAAATGTTAGGTTTCGCATTAATGGCCTTTGGCATGTATACAACTGCAAGTTCGTCAACAAAAGCGATTGCATCATTTATAAATTACATAGATTCACAGTTAAACAAACGTGGAGCATTTACATGTGAGATTAACTTATTGGGGTCTAGACTACACATTAACCACAAGGAGCATAGAAAAATTGCACAAGCGTTCTTTGACACATGCGCACTAGGAGAAACTGTAAAACAAGTCCCTGAAATGCGGTTAATTCGTATTCACTTATTCTCTGAATGTTTGTTATATGGGAAAGCTGTTGATGAACTGCCAAAAGATTATATGAACGATTATACAGAGTTTAAAAACAAGTTTCTTATGGAAACACGGCGGATATGGACTTTAAATCACTCAAGAATAATTCCATTCTTGGGTATATTGAAAATGAATGAGTGTAAAGGATTTAAACTTCCGTTGGAGGAAGAACTTTTCGCCAAAGGATAAAGGTAAGAAGAAGTGCTCTTTCAGGACGAGTTAAGGACGCTTTAAACGGTCCTGGTAAGGACGACTTAAGCAAGTCAGCTTCAAACTGACTGATCAACTTTTCCGCTTCTTCTTTTAGCTCATTTGATGGTTTCATTTACTATCATCCACCAAATACAAACGCACCAGCAGGATGGTGAGAGACACCCCCATGCATGCTAATACGTCCGTTTGTTTTATTTTTTAAGTTAACAGCGTCTTCTTCGTAATCAACACCGTCGGACTCATCCTCATAGCTATCAGAATCTTCTTCGTAATCATCATCAGAGTCATCTTCATAATCGTCTTGGTAGTCGTCATCTTGGATTGGATATCCATCTTCATCAACGTCTACAGGAAAGTTGTCATCCTCATAATTCTCAAAATCATCATCATCTTCTCCTTCTAAAAGATCAGGTGGAAGCGCTTGTACCTTTGTGTATTCTGTAAGAATGCGAACTGATTCCTTTTGGATTTGTTCATCTGACAAATTTGTAAGGTTGAGAATTGCGCGAATGGTAAGAGCTTGTGCATTTACATCTCTAACTAGTTTTCTAACTACATCGGATGTTTTTAATTTTTTATTTTTAGTTGTCATTTGTCACCTTTATTGAGCTTATCTTTCGTAGCTCGTCTTGTGCGGGTTTCAACATTGTTTTTGTAATTTCGGTTAAAATAGCATCAACGACATCATTTGGTACACGTCTGCCGTCTTGAGTTAGCACTAGATTTTTTGGCTCTAGTCCATCATGGTATGAAAACGACTCAGTACACATTTCAAGGATACTCTCTATAAACGAGATCCTAAGTGTTAAGTCCGAATGGCGCTTTAGTAGGTCGGAAACACTGACAGTCTTGGTCTTAGGAGTTTCTACAACAGGTTCTTTTTTAGCAGCTGAGGAGCGCATAAAATCTCCTTTGTAAAGAACTACCAGCAGTGATGTCTTTGATAATATTCTTAAGTGGGTATATTGTCAAACCACGTAATGATCTTGCTTTATCAAGACCCTCCGCGTCCGCCATAGCCTTATAACGAATATCAGTTGGGTGGTACTTTACATAGATGTCTGCGTTATTCTCCAACTTTTCAAACCAGTTGACTAAGCGCGTAGCCAACTCATCTGTTGTTAAAGAAACTAAGTCGTGGCAAGATAAGTTTTCCGTGTTAAGCAGTCTTTTTTTCTCACATGGACAAATTGCTACACCTTGTCGAATATTGTTTCCAGGAATAAATCGACCGCAGCCTTCTTTACCACGTACAACTTCTTTATCTTTAACACCAACTGTGTTTAGAGCTAGGCCCTTATCTCTCTCGGCACACATATACATCATCTCATCGCCTTCGCCATCAAGCCTAGCACCGGATTCCCAAGCGCTTAATGCTACGACATTTGGACCTGCTGATGTGCGGTTTTTATTGAAGACAACTTCAATCTTGTACTTAGCCGGTGCGTCAAAACTTTGAGAAATCATCTAAGGCTCCCAATTCTTACTTGTTTAATTGTTCCTCTTGCGGGCTTAACAAATGTATTCATTGGAGCATCACCGCCACGATCTGGACTAGGCGCAATTAAGATGCCTTCTAATTTGGTAAGTGCTTCATTTAAGTCGCCCTTAATTGTAAAGTCCCATGTGAATGCAACTTTATCATTCTTAAGTACCCAAGGCCTGCTAAAACGAAGTGTCCACGGTGTAGCACGTTCTGGGTCTGCTTTTGAATTAGCTTCAATTTTAAGCGCAGACTCAATAAAGAAAATTAATCTTGATTCAGATGCTCTCATATTTGTATCTTGGTTGTTTAAAGGCTTTAGTCTACCAAATGCTACAAGCAAGTCATCATTCTCAATATCTGAGTATACATCAACATTAAGTTTTGTAAGGATAGCTTTTAGTCTATCTAGAGGTTTTTGTTCTTCCATTAAAACGGCTCCATAGGTCTAGAATTAAGTTAGTTTCAACTTTCACCTCAAATCCTACATCTCTGTGTTCAAATCCAAGTGATACGTTTTCTTGCCCAATAGATAGGGTCATTTTTGCTCTGTCACTTGTGTAGTTTTTAGGTACATTGACATGATCATCCACTCGGAATGAGGATCTTTCTGATGAATTAGAAGTGCTATTGTCGGCAATACGATATTTGTCCATAGTATTTTCCTGCTCGTGTTTATGCTAGTTGTTTGGTACTTTTTACTAAGTACTATGTGTGTGCATGAAGGCATGCTAGAATTAATAATGCTTTCTATATCATTAATTCCATGTTCGCCATCAATAACTTTTAAATGCTGTGTTTTAAGTAAGTATGATACAGACTCTTCAGTGAGCTCGGGGGTCGTACCAGCACCTGCTGGATGAACCACCATCACGCCTTGTAGAAAATCTATGATAATCGCTCTACAGCCCTCGTCTGCAAATGATACTACCTGTTGACCCAACTCTAGATTAGTCTTTGGTAGGGGCAGTATCTTAGTACTGTTCAGGAGATTTTGATCGTTCATGTTTTTTTCTTTTCGAGGTGACTAGCTCGCGCATAATCTGTGAAACCGATTTAGACTCAGACTTACCTAGAGTCTTAAGCCAACTTATGTCTTCTTCTGGGAGTTGAATTAACAATCGTTTCATATATTGCTAATTTCTGCACCCTCCGGTACGACTGCAAGTAAGTCTTGCCAATATATAAAACAGATATCCTCATGTTTATGAATATCCGCGATATATTTCCTATACAAAACTCTATCCCCAACTTTAAAGCCTAATGCAGATGAAGGAATAAGTTTGTTAGATATAGCCATTTCTACAAGCTTAGCTTCCGTATTTTTTGTAGGAGACGCGTATGATACATATTCGGGTAGCATCTCTACAATACCAACAGCGTAACCAACTTTGTCATGACTTGTTTCTTCTGGCAAGATTAGAAAACTGCTAGACTTTGCTTTCTTCTTTTCGGGTCTAACTACAACCCAAGAATTCATAACTTGTTTAATATTACTCATCCTCTTTAGCTCCAATTGCGTGTCTTGTAATTGTAACTACCGTTTGTGTAGGCAGCGGATTAATACTTTGAGTTCCAGAAGTTAACCCATCTTGTCTACGCACCTTACCGTGTACATCCATATTGTAGTAGATGTCGGTATCAGTTATCGGACAAACACCATCAGTTTTCCCACTTGACCCAAACACTGGCTTAGGCATTTCCTTGGCAGGGATACCTGTAAGTTCGCGTAGATACCATAGAATAGCATCTAGCTTGTGCTCTATTCTTAAGATATCTTCGCTGTTCATGCTTGCTCGTATTCATCGTCGTGGGATTGGTATTCGTCTTCATCAACATTTGCGAGTGAGTAATCGAACTCTTCTCTAGTTTGAGGCTTAGTCCTAAGTTTATTTCTAACCTCTTGTGCTCTTTCTTGCTTAGAGTTGGATTCCGCTAAAGAATCTAATCGCTCTACGAAGTCTTCATTCACTGGAACTACTACTCTTGTTCCAAGTACATTAAGCTCAACTGAATACTCAATCACGCCTTTTACAAAGTTGTGCTTTTGTAGAAGAGCGTTAATATGTGCTGTTACTTTCATCTTAAACCTCTTGGCGCTCTTAGAGCTGTTCCCGTATCATCAAATATAGACTTCTTTTTTGGTTTTGTAGAATTTTCAATCAGTTTCCTAATAGCTTTTAACTCATCTAGGATTTCTTTGATTTCTTTGCAGACGCTTGTCCCTGAACAACTATCGGACCCTTTTGCATCTCCCTCTCCATGATCTGTGCTATCTCTTTCTTGTCTTGCCATTCTGTTTTCTCCTTGAATGGAAATAGCTCTCGTTCATACATGTCTAAGAGCTTTTTTAGTGGGTCTATGTTTTCTTTTGTTATATGCGGTTGTATAGTACAAAGAAGCTCGCTGTATTTTGCTTTTTGTCTGGCCGTAAAAACAAACATACAAATTGCTTCTAAAGGCGATCCGATAAGTGGGGGAGATTTAAGGGTGTCGTAGATTAGGTTTGCCCTAACCCAGCCCAAAGGACTGGTCACCCATTCCCTAAAAAATCGTAATCTAACGCTTTTCTAACTCTATCTTCAAACCATCTCCAGTGGATCCAAAGTCTATCAAGAAGAACCTGTGGCATTTTACTGATCTTTAAAAATCTTTCTTCAAATGCCTTATCATCAATTTTGTCATTTGAATCCATAATAGGTGGAAAAGTCTCACTATTTATTTCGTGAATAAAGCAGCACATATTTTGCAAAAGAAAACGTTCTTCGGCGTATCTTGCGCTCTCAGTTTTTACCTCAATTAAGCGTTTTTTGACATACAAATCTTCCCCTGTTCTTAAGCTTCTAAAAACGACACTTAACTTTCCAGGGATAATTTCTACTCGTTGTCTAACTTCACCACTAATAAATAAGTCGTCAATTGAAATAGGCTTAAGCTTAGCCTCTACTGCCTTACGTAGTGCAACGTTTGCTAACTTAATGTCAGGCTTGATATCCATATTATCAAAAATAGGATCGTATACTAAAGACTCGTCTTGTTTTAAACCTTGAGAGTTATCCTTGGTTATATTTTCGGACGGCGAAACTTGTTTAGAGGCCACTTCCATTTGCTTACTAATGGCCTCTAACTGCGACTTAGTATTGTCGCTTAGTGAAATAGATGGAAGTGCTAGTCCGGCTTTGTCCGCTGCGGGTGCTTGTTTGTTTACGCGCTGATAGGGTTTCTCAGTCATCTTGTTCTCCTAGTGATATCAAAGTGATATCATAGATTTTAAGTGACTACAAATTTTTTATATATTTGGTAGCATTGTGTAGGCATTTCCAGCATTATCTATTTTAGATGCCGACGCTCCTAAGTACGCACCACCTATAGTTCCAAGAATTGGAGCTACGCCTCCTAGCCCAATCTTTTTCTTAATTTGATGCCCAACAAAAGATCCGCCTAAAGCGCCTAAAGTACCTCCTACAACTCTATTTGCACCACTCATTACGTTATTCATAATATTTGAGGGATGTTTTTGGTAAACTATGTTTGGATCATTTTTATACATATCGGTACCCCTATTTGTAGGTACCCATTCTGCTTGTTTCTGTATATCATTATTTGCTTTAGCGACATTATATGCTTTGTTACCAATATACTGCCCCTGTATGGCACCATATGCGCCAAGGAAAGGTGCATAGCCTTTAAATTTACTCAAGGCTATACCACGTTTAGTATTATTCAGCATATGTCTTATGGCACCATATCCAGATGCCGCTCCAACGGCTTGAGCGCCTAAGCGTTTGTAATCAAATTGTTCGTTATTATTGTTGTCCATAGTATAATCCTGGGTTTATTAATGGTTGTTGTTGATTCTGTGAAGGGGATTGTGCGTTTCTCCATCCTGCTATACCTCCCGCTACTTGTCCAATAGCAGTGGCTCCTCTAAGACCTCCCATGTATTTACCCATGGGCGTAAGTCCTGCAAGTAATCCCGCGCCAGTTCCAATTAAAGCCCCTTTTGCTGCGTAGTTCATTTTATCTGACATATTAGGTTGGGGTGCAGGTATCTGCGTACTAGATTGCTGAGTATATGGCTGATTATACATATATTCCGCCACTTTACGTAAGGTAGCTTGCTTGTACAAATCATTTGGAGTTTGCTTTGCAAGTGGTACATTTGTTGTAGCTAAGTTTGGATTTACACCACGCTCCTCTAACACGGCGGCATAAGGCCTACCGTTAATACTCATAGATCCTCCCGCTGTTTGCATAGCGTGAGCAAGCTGTCTACTATTACCCTTTCGTAAAGGCTGTCTTATCTCCATAGGTATGTCCATATTCTTGATAGGATTGTTTTTTTGTCCTTTTCTTAAACTAGGTGTTATACTTAAAGCTGGTCTAGTCTCATCTTTCCCAAGCGGGTTAACTTTAGTCTGTAAATAGTGTAGCGCCATGTGGTTCTCCGTTTTCCTTAAATATCGTGATAATATACTAATAACCGAAAGGACCATACATGATTTTAAGATTATTATGTATACTCTATTTGTCTACTATATCAAATGTTTACGCAGATGATAAATTTTACAGCGAGTTGGCCAAATATTATGACCGAGCTCAGTGCATTATTATATTACAGCATTTTCTAGGAGTAAATTATAGTATAGACCAAAAACTTGAAGAACGTATTGATATATGCACAACGATCATAAAACATTCGGATGACGTTATCGATGCTTTGGCAACCGCCTGGCGAGAGAGTAATTTTACAAATGTTGTTGATTACACGGGCTCAAGTTATGGGCCACTACAGTTTATAAAAACACATTGGTGTGATGAAAAGCGTTGGGGGCCTGTTAACTGTGAACCTATTCAAC
>JACCDO010713851.1_pt1 | contig 18492 bp, 13 predicted proteins | sample 7446101 | NCBI WGS metagenome assembly JACCDO01 (sample SAMN15323440, study PRJNA562643) | freshwater metagenome | isolation source: river surface water | place: USA:Blue River Watershed | collected 2017-08-16 | reverse complement strand
GGTCTCACGCGCACCATCACTCGTGGCATCATTTCCAACAACCGACGTTACTTTGAGGACGACACGGGCGTAAACGGCTACGAGACGGGCGCGTTCAACACGTGGCTCCAGACCGATGCCGCCATCAACCCTGGCAATTCCGGTGGTCCGCTCGTGACGGAGGACGGGCGCGTGGTCGGCATCAATTCGCGCGCCTATGTCGGCGCGGACAATCTCGGCTTCGCCATCCCCGCCGATGTCGCGCGTCGCGTGGCCGAAGGGCTTGTAGCGCACGGCAGCATCACACGTAGTTACCTCGGTCTGCGTCCGCGCGAGGTACAGGATTTGGAAAACTTCTACGCGCTCGCCGCCAACACCGGTTTACTCGTGGGCGCGGTGGATCCCGGCTCGCCTGCCGCACGCGCCGGACTGCGTCCGGGCGACATCGTGCTCGCGCTCGATGGGCGCAAAGTGGACGGCCGTTTCCCGGAGCAGTTGCCGCCGATTCAAAACGACATCGCCAGCCGCCCAGTGGGCGCGACTGTGCATCTGACCGTGAAGCGCGCGGCCGAGACGCTGGAGTTGTCCGCTGTCACGGAAAAGCTAGAGAGCCGTGTCGGCGAAGAATGGGCCTTTGAAAAATGGGGCCTCGGCGTGCGCAAAGTATCGCGCGCCTTTGCTCGCGAGAACCAATTACCCGATGAGTCCGGCTTTCTCGTTATCGGGGTGCAGCCGGGTTATCCCGCCTCGCAGTCCGGCTTAGTGCGCGGCGACATCATCACCAAATTTGGCGGCGAGTCCGTCAACGAGCTCGTGCGTCTGAAAGAGCTCTACGCCGCCTACGAAAAAGAGCCGAGCTCCCTCCTCGTGGAAGCGCAACGCAACCGCCGCATCGCCCTCTACGTGTTCAAGCCGTGAGAGGCGTGCGTTCAGCGGACGCGGTGGAGTTCGCTGAAGGTGTAGCGGTAGTGGGCATCGGCGCTTTCGCGGCGCCACGTTTCTTTCCAGTGCAGATGACGCCACTCGGGAAACCAGACGTCGCCAGGGATTTGGGCGTGCACGAGCGTGAGCAAAATCCGGTCGGCGAGCGGCAGGGTTTCTTCGTAGATACGTTGGCCGCCGCAGATCATAATTTCACCGGGTAGGGCTTGGGCGGCAGCGAGGGCAGACGGCACATCAGGCACGATCTGCACGCCGTCGGCGGCCAGAGCGCGATTGGAAGTGATGACTACCGGACGGCGTCCATCTTGCCGAACCTGCGTCCACGTTTCGTAGCAGATGCGTCCGAGCACGACAACGGTGCCCGCTGTCTTTTCCAGAAACCATTTTTTGTCCTCTGGGATGTCAAAAGGCAGCCTGCCTGCGCGGCCCATCACGCGATTTTCTCCGCACGCGACGATGAGAGTAAGTGGTTTCAAGGAGACAGACACGGCAGGTTTAGGCGGCTTTGCGGAAGCTGCGCCAGCTTTCCGTCGGAATCATGGCAAGGCCGATGAAGACGAGTTGGCTGAAGACAAAAAGCAGCAACCACCAGAAGGCGGCATCCATGAAGCCGTAGCTGTGCAGGCCGACGCCGAGCATGTTGACGCCGAACCAGCTCCAGCTCGTCACGATGTTGCCAAAAACCGCCAGCCCCATGAGGCCGCGCTGTTTTACCATGCCGCCCCAGCGAGCGTGCAGGATGACGGCGTTCCAGATGACGATGATGAGCGCGCCGTTTTCCTTTGGATCCCAACCCCAGAAACGGCCCCAGCTTTGGTCGGCCCAAATGCCGCCGAGGACGGTGCCGACGAGACTGAAGAGCGTCGCGAAACATACGATGCCGTAAACCATGCGAGCGAGGGAGTCGGCGGTCGTGGTGTCGAGCGACTTGGTCAGGACGCCACGGAAAATGTAGATGAGCGCGAGAAAGCCCGCGAGGAATGTGGCCGAATAACCGATGGTGATCACGACCACGTGTGTCGCTAACCAGAAATTGGAATCGAGCACGGCGCGCATCATTTCCATGGTATCACCGCCGAGCGAGAGGTGGTGCGCGATGAGCAGCGTGGCAAAGCCGATGAGGCCGCCGGCGACGGAGCCGATGGCGTTGCGATAAATAGCTTCGAGCACGAGGCAGAGAGCGACCGCGCCCCAGCCGACGCCGAGCGCGGAGGAGTAGAGGTTAGTGACGGGCGGACGACCTTCGAGCCACATGCGCGTGACGATGCCAGCGGTCGCAGCGGTGAAGGCGAGCGCGAGCAGCCAGAAGGCGGCGCGCTGCATCACTTGCGGCCAAGTGAGCCATGCGCCGATGCCGACGAGAAAGGCGAACACGTAGAGATAGGCGCCGCTGATGAACGGCGCGGCGGTGTTGAAACGGAACTCCACGTCGCTTTTGTGCAGGGCGTCGTCGTGGCGCTGACCGAGTTGGTCGTGCAGGTTTTTCACCAGCTCGTTGAAGCGCGCAGTATTCTCGCTGCGCCAAGCCTGTCCGAGCTCGGCGTAGGCGAGGGCGTAGGGGGCGACCACGCTGGTGTCGAATGAACGGCTGAGGGCGTCGCCGGCGGTGAGCCAGTGCTCGGGGTTGGGGTCATCGGCGGCGGGCGGGACGGTGCGGAGATTGCCGAGGTCGGCCATGTAGTCGAAGCGTCCGGCCATTTCGCGCATGACGGCGACGGCGGCTTCGTCGTGCTCTTTGCCGTCGCGTTTGGCGAGCAAGGCTGCGCGTCCGGCGGGGAGGGCGGCCTCGAATTTTTTCAGCTCGGTGAAAAAGTCGGGTGACTCGGGCAACTGCACGCTGTTTTTGAGGCGGAGGTAGAGAATGACGCGTTCGCGGACGGCGAGCACTTGCTTTTGGAAAGCGGTGCGGAGTTGGGCTTCGGTGGGTTCGGCGAGACGGCCTTGGCGGTCGAGTTCGCCGAGTTGCGGACGAAGCTGGGTGTAAGAGAAACGTTTTCCGCCCGCGCCTTGCTCGGGCGTGACTTTGAGGAGGTCGAGCACCTCGTGATTTTCGATGAGGAAGATTTGGTAGGTGTCGGCCTTGGTCGGAGCGAAGAGCACGTCGGCCAGCCAAGCGGCGGGCGTGAGCGTCGCGCCTTCAAGGGTTTTGACGCGTTGGCGGCCTTGGATAGTGAGCAGCGAAGTGCGGGCGACGGTGTCGAGCGGTTTGATGCGACCGCCGACGAGGACGGGCACGCGGCCAAAGCCATTGAGGTCGAAGCCGGAAGGCGGGTTGGTGGGCTCGCGGAGGGTGGACCCGAGGTAAAGCGCGCCGAGAAGGAGGATGATAAGCGGCAGAAATTTTTTCATAATTTATACGGTTTGTTTAAACCATGAAGATCACGAAGGGTTACTTAACGATTCGCTTGATGACTTCGCGAAGCGACGGCGGACGAATTGGTAGAGGCTTAGGCAGAATTGCCACGTCAGGCCCAACCCCATCAGCACGCAGGCGATGTAGGGGATGAGCCAGCCGGGGTTGCGGACAACTTGAAGGATGGTGGTGGTGTCGTTGTTGTCGAAGCCGGCTTGATAGAACGTGAGCCCGCCGTGGCGCAGTGGGTTGTTCATGAAGATGAGGACTTCGCGGTCTTCGGTGCCGTCGTCGCTGGCAACGCGGACGCGGCTGGAGAAGTTGCGCGGGATTTCGGTGCCGGGGTATTTATCGTGGCTGAATTTCAACAAGGTGAGCGAGAAGGGCTGATAACGGCGTTCGGAGCGGAGGGAGATTTCCCAAGTTTGGCCGTTGTAGTCGAAGCTCTGACGGCGGGCCAACATGGGCGAAGTGAGCCAGATGCCTTGCGAGCCTTCGGGGGTGATGATCTCGATGAGCGCGCCAGGGACGTTGCGTTCGTCGGGCTTGTAGGTGATGGGCAGCGGGATGAGGGCGACGTCGGAGCCGAGGCCTCGCGTAACGACCGGCGCGCCAGCGGCAGGGGCTTCGCGGCGCACTTGGAGGGTCGAGTTGGGGTAGTATTCGCGGATGGCGACTTGGAACGGCAGGCCGGGATGCTGAATGGGTTTTTTGTCCGCGAGAATGTTTTCGGGAATGGCGACGACCTCGTCGTGGTCGGCAGGCGAGTGGTTGATGAGCGCGAGCTCGTTACTGCGAAAAGCTTCGGAGTAGTTGCGGGTTTCGCCAGTATTGAGACGCAAGTAGCTCTCGCGTTGGAGCAGGCCGGTCATCAGCTCGCCGATGAGAAGTAAAATAAGGCCGGCGTGGGCGAGTTGGATGCCGAGTTTTCGCCAAGTGAAGGCGAAACGGTAAACATGGGCGCAGATGAGGTTGATGAGCAGCAAGCCACCGAGGAAGTAGCCGCCGGGGAAAACAGGGATGGAAACGGGAGTGCCGGGAATCGGCCAGAGCACGGCAAGGCTGCGGAAATATTTTTCCTGCACGGCCCAGATGCCGAGATTGGTTTGGTCGAGTGTGGCGACGAAGACCAAGACCATAGACAAAATCAGCAGCACCACCGTGAGCCGCAGGGAGACGAAGAAGTCGCGGAATTGTTGCAGGGCGGGTTTCATGGCTGGGACTCCTTGATGGTCAGGAGGAAGGCGCGGAAGGTGTCTTTCTCGGCGGAGACGACCGTCTCGGGGCCGAGCAATTTGAAGAACCACGTCTGGCCTTGATAGGGAACGATGGCGCCGAGCAGGCGGACCGGTTGTTCGGGATTGCCGCCGGAAATGTCGGTCAGAGTGATGTCGAGGCCGCCGACGGTCAGGTGTTCGACGCTCTGTCGGAGGGCGGCTTCGTCGAGCGGCGGCTGGCCGACTTGGCCGCGCCAGCGGTTCAGGTTGGCGGTGAGGCCGCCGGTGTCGCCGGGGAAAGCGGTGATGGCGAGGTCGGCCTCGGCGCCGTCGCGGCGGACGGTGTAGCTGCCCTTGCGCATCGGGCTGAGCGGTTTAGCAGTCCAAGTTTCAGGGGCAGACCAGACGAGGCCGGGGCCGTTGGCGGTGGCCACGGGGGTGGAGGCCATGTTGGCGGGAGCAGACATGGAGCCGTCGATGGGGGGATGGCCGGATGGCAATTGTCCCGCCGAGCCAGCATGGGCGTGGCCGCTGTGGTCTTCGGTGTCGGCCGGCAAGGGATCCTTGGCCGTGCGATAAGTAGTGATCTGACGGTTGTCACAGCCAACCAGAGTCAGGGCGAGGAGGAGGGGGAGGAGCCGGTGCGTGGGCATGGCAGTCGGTTTATGAGTCTTATTTTTGGGAAAGCGCAACCTCAACAGGAAGCGCTTCTAATAGGTGCTTGGTTTAGAGCAAAAAATAGCCAGCAGGTGCGATGGCCGTGCCGCTGCGCGTGGCAGGATAGAATCAGATTTCTTTTTCTCCCGCTGGAACAGAACCTGCCGGGGCGGCGGGTAGATCGAGAGTGAAGGTGGCGCCGCGGTTGGGGCCGTCGCTGTGCGCACGTAGTTCGCCTTTCATTTCCTTGGCGGCGAGAGTGCTGTAATGCAGGCCGAAGCCGTGCCCTTGGGTGCGGGTGGTGGTGCCGTGCTGAAAGATGCGCGTCATATTTTCCGGCTTAATGCCGATGCCGTTGTCTTGAACGGCGATGTGCACGCGGCCGGGGGTGCGGCCGGGGCAGATGCGGAGGACGATCTGCTTGTCGAGGGCGGTGCCTTCGTCGCAGGCGTATTTGGCGTTGCGGATTAAATTGACGAGGATCTGGAGGATTTTGCCCTTCTCGCCCATGACTGGTGCCGTGGGCTGGAAATCACGTGTGATGTGAACTTCGTGTCGCAAAAGGACGCTGGCGTTGATGCGTAAAGAATTTTCGAGGAGTTTTACCGGATCGAGTGGTTCGACGATGCCGATCATCTTGGCGTAAGTCTGCTGCATGGAGACGATCTCCTTGATGTGATCGACGCTTTTTTGGAGGGACTCGATTTCTTGCAGCAAGCGGGTGCGCTCAGTGGAGAAATGGGTGGAGAGCGCAGCGAGTAAGTCGGGCAAGCGGCTACCCTTGGCGTCTTGAGTCAGAAATTCGCTGAGACGGCTTCGATTTTGCAGCAGCAATTCAACCGCTTTGGCTAAGCTGTCGGTCTTGGATTCTTGCAGGCCTGAACTGACGACCGCAGTGGAGACGTTGAGGCTGTTGAGGACGTTGCCGACGTTGTGTAACACTCCAGTAGCGACCTCGGCCATGCCGGCTTGGCGGGAAGCATCCAGCAGCTCCTTGCGAGTTTTTTCCAAGGTGTGCTCAACCTGTTTGGCCGCAGTGATGTCTTGGCTGATGCCAAAGGTGCCGATGATTTCTCCTTGGGCGTTCCGCAGAGGCATCTTGCTCGTGCGCACCCACGTCACGTGTCCATCGGGCCAGACTTCTTTTTCGACGAAATCGTGAATGCCTTGGCCGGTGGCCATGATTTTTTTCTCGTCGGCGAGGGCAGGGCCGGCGTGGGCTTCTGTAAAGAAATCAGAATCTGATTTGCCGAGTAACTCTTCGGGCTTTTGGGCGCCGAGCAGCTTCATCATCGAAGTGCTGACGGCGATAAAGCGAGACTCCCGGTCTTTGAAATACACGTAATCTGGGATGTTCTCTAGGAATGCCGTCACAAGGTCGCGTTCCACGCCAGCCACTGACCCGGCGGCGAGCGGGGTGGGGTTGGAGGTGGGCTGACTCATTTCGATGCGGAGTAGGCCAACTAGTTTTTGGGAGCGAGGGTTGCCGCAGGCAGATACCGGCTGAGGATTTCGGAGAGTTCCCTCAAGCGGACGGGCTTGGTCAGAAAATCGTCCATGCCGGCCTCAATGCAGGCGGCGCGGTCTTCGGGCATGGCGCTGGCCGTGAGTGCGATGATGGGGAGACGGGCGGTGCCCTCGGTTTCGGCGGCGCGGATGAGGCGCGTGGCTTCCAGCCCGTCAAGGTTGGGCATGTTGGCGTCCATCAATACGAGATGGTAATCCTTTTTCTTTAAGGCAGCGAGGGCCTTGTCGCCGTCTCTGACGACATCGGCTGAGTAGCCGAGGTTATCGAGCAGCATGAGCGTGACCTTCTGGTTCACGGGATTGTCTTCGGCGACGAGGATGTGCGCGGAGGGCGGTTTAGGTGGCCGACTAACGGGAGGTTGCGTGGTCGTAATTCGCTCGCTGGAGAGGAGGCGTTGCAGGCAGGTTTTGAGGGTGTCGCCGTGCATGGGCTTCAGCTCGCAGGGGGCGAGCGCATGCTTTTTCATTTGTTCGCTGGTCAGTCGTTCGACGCGTGAAGTGAGTAGAATTAAAATGGGGTTGGGGATTTCGGGGTCGGCTTGGAGCGCGGCGGCGAGATTGAGCCCATCCATGTCCGGCATGTGCTGGTCGAGGATGACGAGTTCATAGGCGCGTCCAGTGGTGGCGGCAGACTTGAGCTCGCGGAGTGCGGCCTCGGCGTGGTTGACTACTTGGACTTCGGCGTCCCACGCGGTGAGGAAGCGGTGGATGAGTTTCAGGCTCGTTTCGTTGTCATCGACCGCGAGGATGCGGCGCCCGGAGAGAAAACGGTTTTCTGCGGAGGAGGCGTTAGCAACCGCTTCGTCTTCCGATAAAGCAGAGGGGGCCACCTGAATCGTGAACCAAAAAGTGGAGCCTTGGCCGGGCGTGCTTTTTGCTCCGATCTCGCCACGCATGAGATTAGTGAGGTGTTTGCAGATGGCGAGCCCGAGCCCGTTGCCCCCGTATTTGCGGGTCGCGGTGATATCGCCCTGCGTAAACGGCTGAAAGAGGAGCGAGTGAGTCTGCTCGGTGAACCCGATGCCAGTGTCTTGAATTTCGAATTTTATTCCCAGTAGTCCGGAGTCTGCTGTGTGCGGTCGGATGCGTAGCACGACCTCGCCTTTTTCGGTGAATTTCACCGCATTGCTCACGAGATGGAGCAGGATTTGGCGTAGGCGCGCTGGGTCGCCGCAGATAAAACTCGGCACGCTGGAATCAAGGTCGAGCACGAGTTCGATTTTCTTCCGTGCGATGGCCTCGTCTTGCAGGTCGAGGACTTGCTGCACTTGTTCTGCGAGGCTGAAGTCGAGGGATTCTAGCGTCAGGTGCCCGGCCTCGATCTTGGAGATATCGAGGATGTCGTTGATGATGTTGAGTAAGGCCTCACAGCTTTGGGCGAGGGTGTTGACGAGGTCGCGCTGCTCATTGGTGAGTGTAGTCGTTGTGAGCAGATTGGTCATGCCGATGACGCCGTTCATGGGCGTGCGGATCTCATGGCTCATGTTGGCGAGAAACGCGCTTTTGGCGCGGTCGGCGGACTCCGCGCGTTCTTTGGCGTATTTGAGTTCCGCTTCGATTTGAGTGCGGCGATCAATCTCGTGCTGAAGGTTGTCGTTGGCTTTCTGCAGCTCGGCGGTGCGCAGATTCACCTGGCGCTCTAGCTCGGCCGCGTGCGCATGAGCTCGTTGGAGGAGATTCCATTTTCCCGTGAGCGAGCAGGCGAGCTGGAGCACCTCGACCGTATCGAATGGCTTTTTGAGGATGAGCAGTCGGTCGGTGCCGCCGATGCGGCCCATCATTTCATTCCAAGAGTAATCCGAGTAGGCCGTGCAAATAACGATTTGGAGGTCGGGCTGAATCTTCCAGATTTCCGCGATGGTCTCAACGCCATCCCAACCCGGTGGCATCCGCACGTCCACGAAAGCCATCGCGTAGGGGCGACCTGCCTGCACGGCATGTTCAATCAACTCTAGTCCCTCGCGGCCTTGAAATGCGGAAGTCAGCTCAAAGGCGGGAAGGCTATTTTCCCCGGTGTTCTTTTTCCCCAGCAGCTCTGCCTCCAAATCATCCAGCGCAGCTGACGATGTAGGGGGCGGCGTCAGAATTTTTCGGATGTCGTTATGGATCGCCTGATTGTCATCGATAATCAGGATGCGGTTATTGCGTGTTTCGCTCACAGCTGGGTTTCGCAATGGGGATAGTCAGAGGGTTATACGGACAGAAATCTAAAATAATTAACTGAATGAATGGGATGTCGTTAGCAAGGCCTCAAGCCCAGCGTCGGGCTTGCGCTGATTCCGTCATTTGTTGAGCATCTGCTTTCGTCGCCATGCCTGCTTCTTTTACTGCTGCTACTCAGCAACTCAAACGCCGCCTCGGTGCCAAGGTGGATGTGTCCGAGCGCGGACGCTGGGAGGCGTCATTTGATAGCAGCAAAATCTCATTTCTGCCTGCCGCTGTCATTACGCCCCGGGCCGAAGCCGACATCGGCCCGGTGTTGTCATTGGCCAACCGTTACCGCGTGCCAGTGACTGTGCGCGGGCGCGGCACTACGCTGATGGGCTCTGCTGCTCCGGTGGCGGGCGGTTGGGTGGTGGACATGCGTCGGCTCAATCGTGTGCGAGTGGATGCCGAGGCTGGCCTCGTGACGGCCCAAGCTGGCGCCACGACACAGGCTATTCAGCACGCTGCGGAAAAGCTTGGTTGGTTTTACCCGCCGGACCCTTCGTCCAAAGCTTACTGCACGATCGGCGGCAATATCGCGTGCAACGCCGGTGGGATGCACGGAGGAAAATACGGCGTGACGCGCGACTTTGTGATCGCATTGCGGGGTTACCTGCCGACAGGCGAACTTGTGCAATGGGGCACAGCCACCAAGAAGTTCGCGGCGGGCTTCAACCTGCGTGACCTCTGGATCGGCAGCGAAGGCATGCTCGGCATTGTCACGGGTGTCGTCTTGAAACTCATTCCGCAGCCAGCGGCGCGGTGGACTTTGCTCACGTCATTTCCCGATGAAGCCAAGGCCTTGCGGGCCGGACTGGCGCTTTTCCGGACGCGTGTGCAGCCGGCCATCTGCGAATTTCTGGATCGCGAAAGTGTCGTGTGCGCCGAACGCGCCACCGGTCGCGAGATTTTTGCCGGGCAAGCGGGTCGTCCAGTCATCTTGCTCGAATTAGCCGGCAGTGCTGCCGAGTTGCGTGAACTCAAGCCCGCCGTGCTCGCGTGGGCGCGGCAACACGCCACGAGTTTCCGTCAAGCTCGCGACCGCGCCGAAGCCGAGACACTTTGGGCGGTTCGCCGCAAGTGCTCCGGGGCGATGTTCGAACTTGGCGACGCCAAACTCAACGAGGACATTGTCATCCCGATGCGCGCTTATGTGCGCTTTGCGCGTTTCTTAGCCGGACTCAAACGCCGCTCGCGTTTGCCCATTCCGACTTTCGGCCATTTGGCCGACGGGAATCTGCATGTGAACATCATGTATCACCGCGCCGACCGGGCCGAAGCCGCGCGCGCCGAAGCGGCAGTGCAAGAGCTCATGGAAACAGTCGTGAGCCTCGGTGGTGCGATTTCGGGCGAGCACGGCATCGGTCTCGCCAAGACGCCGTTTCTGCGTTTGCAGCACAACCCGGCGCAAATCCGTGCGATGCAGGCGGTCAAGCGTGCCCTGGATCCGCGTGGCATTTGTAACCCCGGCAAGATGTTCGCGCCCGTGCACATTTGGAAGTATCCCCGCCTGCAACTTCACCTGCCATGGGATCACAAGTGAGGCGTCTCAACCAACGGGATCGCCAGCCGAACGGCGATTGCTGACGTTGTTGCCGTCGTCGCGGTGTAGGCCCCAGAAAGTCAGCGACGATAACATCGTCAGCACTCCCATGGTCATAAATGCGTGATGCAGGGCTGGCACGACTTCTGCCGGATTGGTCTGATTGAGTCCGCGCAAAAACCATCCTGCTACTAGCGAAGCGAACGCGACGCCAAATGAGAGCGACATTTGCTGGCCGGTGCTCGCGATGCTACTCGCTTTGCTGGCTTCGCGGTCGGCGATGTCGGCGTAGGCCAGCGAGTTCATGCTCGTGAATTGTAGCGACATGAAAAACCCTTGGCAGAGACTCAGCGCGAGGATCGCGGCGACCGGTGTGCCTGGACTAATTTGCGAAAACCCCATCACTACGACGCCGATGAGCAGGGTATTCGCGATCAGGATATTTCGATGTCCAAATCGGCGAAGCAACGGCTGACTCGTCACTTTCATTAGCATCGCTGCCGCAGGAGCAGGCATGGTCAATAGGCCAGCTTGCCACGGCGCATAGCCCAGCCCAATTTGATAAAGCAAAGGCAGGAGAAATGATACGCCACCGATGCCAAGGCGCGTCACAAACCCTCCGACGACCGAAAGACGAAACGTGCGCACGCCGAAAAGCCAGAGCGCAAGCACAGGATTTTTTATCCGTCGAGCATGCCAGACATAGGCGGCCAATAGGGCGAGCGCCGCCGCTGTCAGCAAACTTAGTCGGGTGACGTCCAAGCGGTGTTCACCAAAAACTTCTAGCACGTAAGATAAGAGCGCGATGCCTGCGCCGAATAAAAGAAAGCCACGACGATCGAGCGCGGGCACCTGTGGATCGAAATAATCCGGCATATGTCGTCGCACCAGCCACAGTCCAGCCAACGCAAAGGGAAGATTGATGAAAAAGATCATTCGCCAGTGCCACCAGTGCACAATCATCCCGCCAAGAAAGGGCCCAATCATCGGACCAAGCAAAGCTGGGATGATCACGTAGTTCATCGTGCGCAAGAGCCCGGAGCGGGGAAAACTGCGCACGAGGGCGATGCGCCCGACGGGCGTCATCATCGCGCCGCCCATGCCCTGCAAAATGCGCGCCGCGACCAACATCGGCACGTTGACCGAGATGCCGCTCAGCAAAGAGCCGAGCAGGAAAAGCCACACCGCTTGTTGAAAAACTCGTTTGGTGCCGAATCGGTCGGCCATCCAGCCACTGATTGGGATGAAGACGGCGAGGCTGAGGGTGTAACTTGTCAGCACGGACTTCAGGGCGAGCGGCTCCACTTGCAAATTTTCTGCCATCACTGGCACGGCTGTATTCACAATGGTGACGTCCAAGTTCTCCATGAAGAGCGCCACGGCGACGAGCCAAGGCAGAGTGCTGCGGGTTTGGCTGGAGATGGCGGGCTGGCTGGGCGTGTCGCTAGACATGGACAGTGCTGCGAATGAAACATGCGGACGTTTTTAGCAAACTTGGTCTCAGGGGCGTGTGCGTTCGAGCGGGCTGTGGAACAAGCCCTTGAAATTCCATGCTTTTTCGGAAGGCTCCTCGTCCGTGAGTGCCAATCCCCTTGCTCGTTATTTGCAGAAGCTACCTCGGCAAAGCCGGGCCATTGTCCTGACCTGCTTCTACGGTGTCGGTGCGGGCTTGGTGGCCGTGTTGTTTCATGAGGCGATTTCTTTCGTCTATGAACAAGGCCTCGGACGGCTGGCGGAGGTGTCGGTGGGCACGTTTTTACTCGGTAGTTTTCCGATTATGATGGGCACCTCGTTAGTGGCGGGTTGGTTGCTCAACTCGTTTTGCTACGACGCGCGCGGTAGTGGAATCCCACAGCTGAAAGTCGCGTTCTGGAAAGATTTCGGTTACGTGCCGTGGCGAGTAGTGTGGGTGAAATTCGTCGCGGGTGTGCTCAGTGTGGGCGGTGGTTGCAGTCTGGGGCGCGAAGGGCCGAGCGTGCAATTGGCTGGTGGCCTCGCGTCCAACATGGCGGGTGTGCTGGGAGAGCCGAAACAAAACCGTCGCGCCGCTGCCGCAGCGGGTGCGGCGGCAGGTCTTGCGGCGGCTTTTAACACGCCACTGGCGGCGGTGACTTTCGTGCTGGAAGAGATAATTGCCGATTTGAACAGCCGCTTTCTCGGCGGCGTGTTGTTGGCATCACTCCTCGGAGCATTTACGGTGCACGCGCTCATCGGTAAGCAGCCAGCCTTTGTGCTCGGCGGGGTAGGTGCCCCGGGCTGGCATGTGTATTTGCTCATCCCCGTCGTGTCCGCAGTGGCAGGCATCATCGGCGTGTTTTTCCAAAAAATGACCATGGGACTGCGGCAGAAGCGCAAAAGCTTTGAGCACGTGCCAGGGTGGGCGCGCCCGGCTATCGGTGGCTTTATCACATGGGCGCTCGGTGGCGCGGTCTTTTATTTCACCGGCAGGTTGGGTGTTTTCAGCCTCGGTTATAACGATTTGTCGGATGCGCTGAGTCACAATCTGACGTGGCAAATCGCGCTCGTTCTGCTTGGCACCAAGCTCATTGCGACCGTGTGCTGCTACGGGTTTGGTGGTTGCGGCGGTATTTTTGCGCCGACGTTGTTTTTTGGTGGAGTGTGCGGGGCGGCCTTGGCCCAAGTCATCGGATTGGCCGTGCCGCTCGGCTCAGCCGACATGGTGGTGCTCGCCGTCGTGGGCATGAGCTCGTGTCTCGGTGCGGTGGTGCGCGCCCCGGTGAGGGGCATTCTCATCGTGTTCGAGATGACGCACGAGTTTTCCATTGTGCCGGCGCTGATGCTCGGTGCGCTCGTCAGCGAGGCAATCAGCCGCCGCTACTTGAAGCACAATTTTTACGAAGAAATTCTCCTGCAGGACGGACATAATCTCGACCACGTCATCCCGCCGCGTGACTTGCAGACGTGGCAACAGCTCCCGGTTTCAGCGATCGCCAATTTCCAGCCTGTGGTCATCAGCAATCTCGCGCCTGCTGCACTTGGGCAGACTCTCAAAGCGTATCCCTATCTCTGTTTTCCCGTCGTGCAGGAGGGCCGTCTCGTCGGGGCGCTGACTCGCAAAGAAGCTGAAGAATCGCTCGCCGAACAGCGTGCGCCGCGTCTGGAGCCCGTCAGCACTTGCCCGCCTACCCACAGTATTCGTCGTCTGCAAAATCTGTTGATCGAGTCGCCCACTGGTATGGTTGTGCTGCTTGAAAAAACAGACGGTAAAGTGCTCGGGCTTGTCACGCTGCACGACTTGTTGCGGGCGGAAGTTTCCATCGCCAAAGAAGGCGACTAACACGCGGAGACTGCTCAACCGCGTTGGGTGAACGCGTGACAGAGCGCCACGCCTGCGGCGTCGGCTTCATCAAAGGCGAGCGGACGTCCATGCCCGAGCAAGCCCATGACCGTGCGGGCCATCTGCTCTTTGCTTGCGCGTCCTTGGCCGACGACGGCCTGCTTCACGCGCAGCGGTGGGTATTCGCTTACCGCCAGCCCGCGCAGTGCCACGGCGGCGATGGCCGCGCCTCGTGCGGCACCGAGGATTTGTGCGGTTTGGAAATTTTGCACATAGATCGTCTGCTCGAGAGCGACTTCACCGGGGGTGAAATCCGTGAGCATCGTGGTGACCGCCCGGTGAATTTCTGCGAGACACTCGGGCATTGTCGCCTTGGAGGGCAGACGCACCGTGCGGCAACTGAGCAGCACCGGCGGACGGCCTGCGGCAAACTCGATGACCGCGAGACCAGTGCCGCGCAGCGATGGGTCAATGCCGAGCACGCGTCCGACAAATGCCGCGCGCGGTCGTAATCCAGCTTCGGGCCAAGCGCGGGGGGCCAGTTTGCCTTCGAGTTTGGCTTTCCAAAGTTGTCTGGAGGAGACGCGTCCCATGGTCTTCAGGCGGAGGAAATTTCGTGCAACAGCGAGCCCAGTGCGACGACGGCGGCCGTGTCGCAACGCAACACGAGTGCCCCGAGGGTCACGGGCACGGCGCCTTTTGCGGCGAGCGCGGCGTATTCCTCCGGTGCAAAATCACCTTCGGGTCCGACCAGCCAAGCGACCCGACGCGGCTGACGGCCAAGTTTTGCACGAGCTTGGGTCACGGCTTGGCGCAGAGGGATGGCACCGGTTTGCAGACTGGCGACTAAAAGTAGATCGTGGGTCGAGGCGTGGTCGGCGAGGAACGCCGCAAGCGAAAGAGGTGGCGAGATTTCCGGGAGCCAAGGGTTGCCGCATTGTTTGGCGGCTTCGATGGAGGCCGTGCGCCATTTGGCCGTTTTCTTTTCGGCGCGCTCGGCGTCGAGTTGCACCTGACTGCGTGCAGAAAGTAATGGCATGAGACGAGCCGCGCCAAGTTCTGTGGCCTGGCGGACAATTTCATCCATGACTGCGCCTTTGGGCAGGGCTTGGGCGAGGGTGAGCTCGCACGGGCGGGGTGCGGCAATGCGGTGCGTGCGGACTTCGAGGCTGGTGTGGTTCTTTGAAGGCTCCGTGCAGACGCAGAGCCACTCATGCCCGGCACCGTCAAAAGCCGTCACGGGGTCGCCTGCGGCGCAGCGATTGACTGTCACGAGGTGGTGACTCTCCTCTGGGCTGAGAGTGAGCTGAGTGGCTACAGGTGAAGTGCCGGGGGCGTAGGCGCGAAAGTCGGACATGGCGACGTCGTTATCGTGCGAACGCGCGGCGTCTTGACCATGCCAATCTGCGTCTGGAGCCGTCGGAGGAAAGGCTTGCGCTGGGCTGACGCCGCCTTTTTCTTCCCACCTCTTCCCGGAGAGATGGCCGAGTGGTCGAAGGCACACCTTTGCTAAAGGTGCAGGGGCCAAAAGTCCCTCGAGGGTTCGAATCCCTCTCTCTCCGCCATTTTCGGCCCAGCCAAACAAGTGAGTTTATTAAGGAGCAGTCGCGCCGCCACGGCGATCGACATTAATGTAATTTCCAGCGGGGTTTGAGAAAAATTCCAACGGGTTTGAGAAAAAGCGGCCGTTAGGCCGGGGCGACGGCGCGGGTGTTGCAGGTGGTTTGCAAGCGGCTGCAGGACGGCTGCACCGGGCGTGCCTCAGTAGTCAAAATAGTAGTCGGCGCTCACCCAAGGCGACCACGCGACGCCGGAGGGGTCTGTGTCGCTCGGGCCTTCGCCGTAGCGCACCCACAGACGGGCGGCGGTATACAAATCGACCTGCCAATCGACGTCTGTCTGAAATTGGAAATCCGGCGACCCGCCGGGCGAGGCCGCACCGATGCCCAGCTCATGCACCTCGACCCAACTATAGCTTCCGAGCGGGGCCGGGCGCGGAAGTTCGACGACCTCTTGCAAGTAGCCGGAGTTAAAGTAGCCACCGCCGTAGAGGAAGGTGGGCGGTGGTGGCGGGCTGCCCGAGGTCGCGGGCCGCGAAATCGTCTTGGTGGCCACGAGCTGGTTGCCCGCTGCGTCTCCGACCGTGACCGTCAGCTCGTAGGTGCGGTAAGCGCCTGCCTGCCCGGCGAAGTTGAGCGCGAGGGCGCGGGCGTCGCTGGCGCGCGCGGCAAAAGTCTCGTCCAGGTGCACGGTGACGTCGGCCCACGCGGTGCCCGTCCAGCGGCGGGACTCGACGCGCACCGAGACTAGGTCGCCTTGCTTGTCCGTGGACGAAAACTCGACGGTGATGTCGCCCGAGGCATCGGTCTCGCCTGACGAGCCGGCGGGCGACGTCCAGGTGAGCTTGGGCATGGGGTCGTAGCCGCTTGGCGAGCCGTAGCTGACGGTGGGAAGCGGGTCGGCGTCGTCCTCCGCCCAGGGCGTGTAAGCCGCGAGGCGGAAGTAGCCGAGGCCGCCGCTGGCGCGGAGCGCCTCCATGTCCGGGTGACGCCATGCCGTCAGGTTGATGAGCGGTAGAATCCACGCCTGCGTGGTGTTGGGCCAGTCCTCCGAGTCGCTAGCCGTCCACGCGCGCGCGGGCAGGCCGAGGCGACCGCGCAGCACGGTGTAGTCGTGGGTGTCGGAGTCCACCGCGACGCGCGTTTGGATCGAGACAAACTCCAGCTCAGGGCGGCCATCGGGGCCGATGACGATGCGGCCGTTGGCGTCCGCGTTGGCGAGGACGAGGAGCAAAGTGTTGGCGCGCGCACCGAGCAGCGTCTCAGGAGTTTGACCGGCGAGTGGAGCGTCGGGGGCGTCTTCGCCGTCGGCGAGGGCGAGGCGGGCGGTGGTCGCGGTCGCCGTGATAGCATTAGTCAACAGGCAACGGCAGGCGAAGCCCGTCTGCCGGCCGAGCTCGGCGGCCTCGGGGAAGGCGTCGTCGTTGTCGAAATAAATGCGGAAGCCGGTGGTCAGCATGTCTGGCCGGTGGGCGAGGAGCGCGACGGAGGCCGTGGGGCCGAAGGTCGAGAGCGGGAGCGGCACCGCGAGCGCGTGCGGGAGGCTCTCCGCCTCGGCGTCCTGAGCCTCCGGCGCGGCGAAGGCGGGAGAATACGGGGTGGCCGCGCTGAGAGTGTCGGTGAGCAGTTTTAGCTTCACCGGCCCGGTGCGCGTGCGGCTCGTCTCGACGACGACGCAGAGCTGGGCGAGGCCTGCGCCGACGGGCTCGGGATCGAGGTCAACGAGCACCTTATCTCCCGGCAATAGTGGCGAGCCGTCGGGGTTCACCGCGCACGGTGCGCGCACGGTGAGCTCGAGGGAGGAGCGCGGCTGATCGTTTTGCCGCATTGCCTCGGCGCCGATGAGAGCCGCCTGCTCGCGCCGCGTGACGTGCGGCCGAGAGAGCTTGAGCGGGTTGGTGTCGCCGCGCAGAGCCGTGGCCCAAAGGTTGGGCACGCTCTCAGCGGACTCCTTCCATTTTTTGTCGCGGTCGGTGAATGAGACGATGGCGCTGCTGGGCACGGCATCGAGGCCGGAGGAGGCGAGCTTCGGCGGCGCACCCTCCAAAAAGTGGCGCGCATCGAGCGTGGTGATGGGGTCGGGCTGCTCGCCCCAATTAATGAGTCGCAGCTGCAGCTTGCCGTCGGCGCGCCAGCGCAACACGCCGTCGCACATGGAGAGGAGGTCGGCGAGGACGTTGCGCGCTTCCTCTTGGGAGGCGACGAGCGGGGCGCATTGCGTGAGCGCGCGCTCGCGGTGTGACTCGCCGATGGGGCCAGCGTTGAGCGCATCCTGCGCGGCCGTGAACGAGTCCACATCGAGGCGCGCCAGCGGGAGCGCGAGGTGCGCGGGGCTGGTGAGCAGCTCGACGAGGCTGGCGACGGGGTTGATCTGGCCGTCGTCGAGGTAATTATTGGCGAGGGTGATGACTTCGGTGGGCGCGCCAGGCCGCGCCGCGATGACGACCTTGATTTCCGGCGCCGTGTAGCGCTCGCGTCCGAAGAGAAAATGCCGCAGAGCGAGATAGCACACGCCCTTGTAGTAAGGGTGACCGGTGCTCACGAGCCACTCGTTGCCGGGCTGATCATCCGTGCCCCAATAAAACTGCGCCCAGCCAGTGGAGCCCATCGGCCACGGCGGCGCGCCTGGTCCATAATACTTGGTGTAATCGGCGGGTGTGCCAGCAGGCGGCGGCGTGCTCGCGAAATACTTCGCGTCGATACTCGCGGTCAGGTCGCTCCAACCTGCCACGGGCCGCGAGAGCGGGCCGGTGAAGACCTCTTTGCCATCCACGAGGATCGCGTGGAGCTCGTCCACTTGGCCCAGCGTGACGACGCCGGCGAGCGAGCCGAAGACGTTGTATTGCTTCGCGCCGCTGCCGCCTTTGCTCGAGCTGCCCATGTTATTTTTTTCCTCCGGCGGTATCCGGCGCTTGCACACTGATGAGGTCGGTCGCGGGGGTCAGCCACTGCAGGGCCGTTGCACGGCGGCCGCGAGCGTATTGCACTGGCACGGTCTCGCGCGCCTGCGAATAGTCGTTGGCCTCGGTGGGGAGGTCGTCTTGTTCGGGCGGCGCGGGAGATTTGGAGCTCATGACAGTTGCAGCGGCCGGTAGATGCGCTCGAGTCGGCGCAGCCACGGCGCGGGGATGACGGGGACGACGCCGACGCGGCCGCCGAATACCGCGTGGATGTAGCGGCCGCCGGAGAGCGTGAGCAGTAGGTGGTGCGGC
>JACCDO010104307.1_pt1 | contig 18498 bp, 14 predicted proteins | sample 7446101 | NCBI WGS metagenome assembly JACCDO01 (sample SAMN15323440, study PRJNA562643) | freshwater metagenome | isolation source: river surface water | place: USA:Blue River Watershed | collected 2017-08-16 | reverse complement strand
CATTGCGCTCTGTGAAAATAAAGCGCTTCATCTTTGGGTTCCATCGACGAGTCTGGTGTCCGAAGTGGACTCCGCTGTCGAGGAGCTCTCGCATTGTTACAACTGCCATGACGGCATACTCCTTCTTAGGTTTTTTCTGCGCAGCAGAACAAAACCCGCTCGGTTTATGGCTAAACAATTTGTTTAACCCGTCGCACTCGAAGTCACCGACCACAATTTCTTGTGGACCGAGGTGGTTATGCCGGCCTAAGCCGGTGAGTGCTGAGATGTCATCCCTCATACGAGAAGATGCAGGGCAAATCCTACCTGAGCGTGAGCGTGGAAATTACCGCCCAATTAGGCGCAAGACTCCCCATGCAGAGATGCGAAGTACCGCCTCCAAGGCGATTGCGAAGGACATTTTGCTGACCCCGTGGGCTCGTTCGATAAAGGTAATCGGCACCTCAGCCACCGATCCCCCACGTGCAATTGCCCGCCGGGTCATCTCAATCTGAAAGCAATATCCCTCGGAACGTATCGTTGCAATATCCATAGTGCGCAATAAATGTGATGTGTAAATTCGAAAACCCGAAGTTGTGTCCTTGATATGAAGCGAGAGCAAAGCGTTGGCATAGATATTTGCGGATCGTGAAATGAACTGACGGAATTTGCTCCAATTCGCGATCCCGCCATCCTGAACCCATCGCGAACCAATGATCAAATCTGCGCTACCAATCCAGTCCATCATTTTTTCAAGATCACTGACTTGGTGTGAACCATCTGCATCCATTTGAATGATGTTGGCGTAACCACGCTCCAAAGCGATTGAAAAACCTGTTCGATAGGCGCTTCCCAATCCCATCTTTCCGCCACGTTCAATAACCTCTACGCCTAGATCCTTAACAATCTTTGCCGTTCCATCAGGTGAACCATCATCAATAACAAGTACATCGAAATCTAATTTTCTTAGTGAATCAAGAATCTGGCTGATGCTCTCGGATTCGTTATAAGTAGGTATAACAACAATAGAAGTTTTCATGCGCGCGGATGTGCCTGCTTGAAAGCTTTTTGTAAACGTTCTGTTGATACATGGGTGTAGATCTGTGTGGTCGCAAGGGATGCATGACCCAAAATTTCCTGCACTGTGCGCAAATCTGCACCGCCCTCAAGCAAGTGGGTAGCTGCTGAATGGCGCAGAGCGTGTGGTCCCAAACGTTCAACTCCTTCAATCGCTTGTAGGGCGTTATAAACAACTGTGCGTACTGCACGTTGATCGATTCGCTTTCCACGAGCACCTAGAAAAACCGCGTTGCCCGATAAGGAATTCTTTAGCGAGTCTCTTCCATCATTTAACCAATTCGTTAAGGCACGAATCGCCGGATTTCCAAGTGGAATCGTGCGTTCCTTGTTACCTTTTCCAAGAACTCTAATTGTCTGACGTTCATAATCAATATCGCTCAAATCCAAGCCACATAGCTCAGCAACGCGGGCACCGGTTGCATACAACATCTCAACCATCGCAACATCGCGTAATGAGATTGGGGTCTCTTCCTCTGCGGCTCGGGTTGCCAAAGAATCCATAGCGAGCTTTGCATCGGCGATCTCCAAGACATCGGGCAAAGTTCGATGTCCCTTTGGTGTTGCTAAGGTGGCGGCAACATCTTTTTCTAAGAACTTATTTTTAACCGCCCATTTAGTGAACAAGCGAACGGAAACCGCTCGACGAGAAAGCGTTGTGCGCGCTCCCCCTTTGACCTGTTGATTTGCAAGCCATGAACGTAAGTGAATAAGTTGCAACTGCGAAATATCTGAAACACCACTGGCCTCTAGGTGATTTAGCAATGACTCTAAATCACCAAGATAGGCACGGATTGTGTGTGCAGACAAGGAACGTTCGACTTGAAGGTGGCGAGCAAAAGCGGCGATTAGCTTTTCGTAATTTTCGCTCACTTTATTAGTTTACTCGGGCTTACGTCCTTGACGCATTAAGCCGAAGGTAACCGCATCCTCTAAAGCCATAGCTGATGCTGCAATAACGTTTTCATGCACACCTACTGTGTTCCATTCGCCATTGCCATCGCTAGTTTCTACCAATACACGTGTAATCGCACCTGTACCCAAACGGCCCTCAAGAATGCGCACCTTGTAATCGGTTAATTCAAGTGAAGAAAGTTCTGGATAAAGCGAAATCAAACCTGTTCGAAGCGCATTATCAAATGCGTTAACTGGACCATTTCCCTCACCGCTGCACGTGATCTCTTGGCCCATGGCGGTCACAGTTACTTCTGCTTTAGTCGTAATCGATTGATCAGCAGCTCGTTCTACTGATGTAACCCAGTGATTAATTGTGAAGAATGATGGACGTTTTCCAGACATTTCTTCATGGACAAGTAATTCAAATGAAGCATCTGCAGCCTCGAAAGTAAATCCACGTGATTCCATATCCTTAACGCGTTCAACAATGCGACCGATTAATTCCTTGTCTCCACCGAGATCTACACCTAATTCTTGGGATTTCAATTCGATCGAAGCGCGTCCCGCCATGTCCGACACCAACATACGCATATCGTTTCCTACAGATGATGGATCCTCATGCTGATACAGCGATGGATCTACCTTGATTGCGCTTGCATGCAAACCAGCCTTGTGCGCGAATGCGGAGACTCCCACATAAGGTTGACGACCACTTGGAGCAACATTTGTTACTTCAGCAACGGCATGTGAAATTCTGAATGCTTCACGAAGCGCATTTGGAGGCAATACCAATTGCTTCTTCTTTAGCTCGAGATTTGCAATGATTGTTACAAGATCGGCATTTCCGGTTCGTTCGCCATATCCATTTAATGTTCCTTGAACATGCGTTGCACCTGCAGCTACAGCGGCCATCGAGTTTGCCACTGCACATCCTGTGTCATTGTGGCAATGGATTCCCAGGCGAGCAGAGCTGGCGGTAAGTACATCGTGAACAACCTGTGAAAGTTCATCAGGCAACATTCCGCCGTTGGTGTCGCACAAAGCGATTACATCTGCACCAGCCTCAGCTGCTACACGAACTACTTCGAGTGCATAGGCACGATTGCTGCGATAACCATCAAAAAAGTGCTCTGCATCAAGAAAAACCCGTTGTCCCTCTTGACGTAGATGAGTGACTGAATCACGGATCATTGCAAGGTTTTCATCCAAAGTAGTTTTTAATGCAAGATCCACATGGCGATCAAAAGCTTTTGCAACCAGAGTAACTGCTGGAGCGCCGCTGTCACGTAGTGCACCAAGAAGGACATCATCGGCAGCCTTTGCATTTGGGCGACGGGTTGCACCAAAGGCAACAAAAGTTGCGTTCTTAAGTTTCAATTCCTTCTTTGCCAGTGCAAAGAACTCAGTGTCTTTGGGATTCGCGCCGGGCCAACCGCCTTCGATAAATCCAACTCCTAGATCATCTAAATGTCGGGCAATATTTAGTTTGTCATGAACAGAAAGATTTAGACCCTCTTGCTGAGCACCATCTCGCAGGGTGGTGTCGTAGATATGGAAATCATCATTTACTGGCATTACTTGACCGCACTCATCCAGTTGTGTTTGTCTGCGATTGTGCCGTGCTGAATTCCCAACAAATGATTGCGGATCTGCATTGTGATAACTCCAGGCTGACCATCGCCAGTAACCCAGGTTCCCATGGCGCTCTTAGCTTGACCTACTGGAGAAACAACCGCTGCGGTTCCGCATGCAAAGATTTCAGTGATCTCACCTGATGTAACGCCGTCGCGCCAGTCATCAATAGACAACATGACCTCATCAACCTTGTACCCAAGATCTGCAGCAACAGACAAAATCGAATCACGCGTAATGCCAGGCAATAAAGTTCCCGTTAACTTTGGTGTGATGACAGTTGCATCTGCGCCTTTACCTTTTACAAAGTAAAGGTTCATGCCGCCCATCTCTTCAATCCACTTACGCTCTTTGGCGTCGATCCAAACAACTTGATCGCATCCCTCTTTAGCGGCAGCCTTTTGTGCAACAAGTGATGCTGCGTAATTTCCGCCGCACTTTGCTTCACCAGTTCCACCTTGAGCGGCGCGAACATATTCGGTAGAAATCCAGACCGATACAGCCTTTGAAGGGTCAAAGTAGGCGCCTGCTGGTGTTGCAATAAGAAGGTATGTAGCTTTATTGGAAGGACGTACACCTAAACCAACTTCGGTTGCGATCATGAATGGGCGGATATACAGCGACTCCCCCACCTTATTTGGAACCCAACCAGCATCTTGCTTAACAAGAGCCTCGACAGTTTCCATAAATAGTTCAACAGGCATTTCTGGAAGAGCTAATCGCTTTGCAGAGTTGGCAAATCGCTTTGCATTTGCTGTTGGTCGAAACAATCCAATAGATCCATCAGGTTGGCGATACGCCTTCATACCTTCAAAGATCTCCTGGCCGTAATGAAAAACTGCGGTTGCGGGATCTAAAGAAATTGGGCCGTACGGCATGAGGTGTGGTTCACCCCAACCATCAGCTTCACTCCACTCGCACATCACCATGTGATCGGTGTAGTACTTACCAAAACCACCTTCAGCAACCAGCGCATCACGCGTGGCTGCATCTTTAGCGTTGGGATTAAGAGTGATCTTCATGGTTACAGTGCGCTAGCTAGCGCATCTCCAATTTCAGTAGTGCTTCGCTTCTTGTCACCACGAGATAGAAGATCTGCGGCAACTGCTTTTTCAACATCGCGAGCTGCATCTGACATTCCAAGGTGATCAAGCATCATTGCAACGGACATCACCGTTGCAGTTGGGTCAGCCAAGTTCTTTCCAGCAATGTCAGGTGCTGAACCATGTACTGGTTCAAACATTGATGGGAATTTTCCAGTCGGATTGATATTTCCAGAAGCTGCAAGACCAATGCCGCCGCAAATTGCTGCAGCAATATCTGTAAGGATGTCTCCGAAAAGGTTATCTGTTACAACAACATCAAAGCGGTCTGGGTTTGTTACAAAGAACATTGAGGCTGCATCGACATGCAGATACTCAGTAGTGATTGCAGGGTATTCCTTAGCAACCTCATTAAATGTGCGGGTCCATAAGCCACCTGCACGCGTGAGAACATTGTTCTTGTGGACAAGAGTTAGCTTCTTTCGCTCACGCTTTGAAGCGCGCTCGAAAGCATCACGAATTACGCGCTCTGCACCGCGGCGGGTATTGAGGCTTTCCTCCGTTGCAATCTCTGCTTCGGTGCCTTCTGCAAGAACTCCACCAGCTCCAACATATGGGCCTTCAGTACCTTCGCGAACAACCACAAAGTCGATTGGTGCTTTAGTTGCTAGTGGACCTGTAACACCAGGCATTAATCGAGCTGGACGAAGATTGATGTAATGATCAAAAGCAAAACGAAGCTTGAGTAAAAGTCCGCGCTCCAGCACACCGCTAGGAACAGTTGGGTCTCCAACTGCGCCAAGCAAAATTACATCTGCTTTTGCAAGATCAGCCAAAGTTGCATCTGGCAAAACTTCGCCAGTGCGGTGCCAAAAAGCTGCCCCAAGATCGTATGAAGTCTTTTTGAATTCGACTCCGTACTTCTTGGCAACAACATCTAGAACCTTGAGGCCTTCTCCGACAACTTCTGGGCCGATTCCATCGCCTGCAATTACAGCTAAATTAATTGTTGTCATTACCCCACCAAAGTTACGGAGCGAACTAGATCTGCTCCAGTTTCCTTCTTAACAGATGTAATCAAATCATCGCTGATTTGTGAATCCACTGTAAGTGCCATCAACGCTTCTCCGCCTGCTGCACTACGTGCAACCTGCATTCCCGCAATATTGATGCCTGCTTTTCCAAGTGCGTTTCCAACGATTCCAACTACACCTGGCTTATCTGAATAACGAAGGAACAGCAGATTTTCAGTTGGTGGAAGATCTAGATCAAAACCATCAATAGCGATGATTTTTTCTACCTTACGAATGCCCATCAATGTTCCATCAACGGTAACAATCTTTCCATCTGCAAGAGCTGCGCGAAGGGAAATCATGCTGCGGTATTCAGGGCTTTCTGGATCTGTTGTCACTGTTGATGTAACACCGCGCTCTGCAGCAAGTGCAGGTGCATTTACATATGTGACATCCAACAAGCCGCAACCAAGAAGAGCACCCTTCAGTGCACTTGTTGCAAGGATTGATGAATCATGTTCAGAGATATCTCCCTTTACAGTTAGATCCATACTTACCGGAGCTTCACCAGCGATCGCTGTTGCAATCTGTGCCATCTTTTCAACCAACGGCAAACTTGGACGAATCTCTTCGTGGATCGCTCCACCCTTTACATTGACTGCATCAGGAACAAGCTCGCCTGCAAGTGCTTTACGCACGGAAACAGCAACTGCAATGCCCGCACGCTCTTGTGCTTCATCGGTTGATGCACCTAGGTGAGGTGTTGCTACAACCTGATCCAAAGTGAATAGAGGTGAGTCTGTGCAAGGTTCAGTTGAGAAAACATCAAGACCTGCGCCTGCTACACGACCTTCAGTAATTGCATCAAACAATGCAGCCTCATCCAGAACTCCACCGCGAGCGGCGTTAATGATTCGCACAGTTGGCTTAACCTTCTTGAGCGCTTCAACGCCAATGAGGTTTGCAGTTTCCTTGGTCTTTGGAAGGTGAATAGTAATGAAATCTGAAACCTTCAAAAGCTCATCAAGTTCAACTAAACGCACACCAAGTTGTGCGGCACGCGCTGGCTGCAGATATGGATCGTAAGCAACAACATCCATACCAAATGCCTGCATGCGATGTGCCACTAACTGTCCGATGCGACCAAAGCCAACGATTCCGAGAGTCTTTTCAAAGATCTCAGCTCCTGTGTACTTTGAACGCGCCCACTTTCCATTACGCAACGCTGCATGCGCGGGTGAAACAAAACGTGCTGATGCCATTAGTAAAGCAATTGCAAGCTCTGCAGCTGAAACAATATTTGATGTTGGAGCATTAACAACCATGACGCCTGCAGCGGTAGCTGCCGGAATATCAACGTTATCTAGTCCAACACCTGCACGCGCAATAACCTTCAAGCCCTTGGCTGCTGCAATCGCCTCAGCATCCATCTTGGTTGCAGAACGAATCAAAACCGCATCGACACCTTTAGCAAGAGCTGCAAGAAGTTCTTCACGGTTTGCACCATCACAGTTCACAACTTCAAAATCAGGACCTAGCGCTTCAAGTGTTGCAGGGCTCAACTCTTCGGCGATTAAAACAATAGGTTTAGCCACGCGCAGCGCTGCCTTCCTTGTAATCGTCGCCCTTTGACTGCTTCATCCATGAAAACATCTTGCGAAGTTCACGACCAACAGCCTCGATTGGATGGGTCTCTCCCTTAGCGCGAAGTGACTTAAATTCAGGTGCTCCAGCCTCTTGATCATCGATAAAGCGCTTAGCAAAAGCTCCGCTTTGGATATCTGCAAGAACAGCCTTCATGTTCTCCTTTACACGTGGATCGATAACACGTGGACCAGAAACATAATCACCGAACTCAGCAGTATCAGAAACTGACCAACGCTGCTTTGCAATTCCACCTTCATACATGAGATCAACAATCAACTTAAGTTCATGCAAGCACTCGAAATATGCAACCTCTGGCTGGTAACCAGCTTCAGTCAATGTTTCGAAACCGTACATAACTAGCTGTGATGCTCCACCGCAAAGAACTGATTGCTCACCAAATAGATCAGTCTCAGTCTCTTCCGTAAATGTCGTAAGGATTCCGCCAGCGCGAAGTCCGCCAATTGCCTTTGCATATGAAAGAGTCAATGGCCATGCGTTACCTGTTGAATCTTGCTCTACTGCAACGATTACAGGAACTCCGCGACCTGCTGCGTACTCGCGGCGCACAAGGTGTCCTGGACCCTTTGGTGCAACCATGCACACATCAACAGATGCTGATGGCTTGATGTAACCAAAGCGAATATTGAAGCCATGTCCGAAGAACAATGCATCGCCATCTTTGAGGTTAGGCAAAATTGATTCTGTGTAAATGTGGCGCTGTAGGTGATCTGGCGCCAGGATCATGATGACTGTTGATTCCTTAACAGCTTCAGCAACAGAAGTGACGCGTAGTCCTTCTGCTTCAGCCTTAGCGCGTGAAGGTGAACCATCCTTCAAACCAACTCGAACATCAACACCGCTATCACGCAAGTTGAGTGCGTGTGCGTGTCCTTGTGAGCCGTAACCGATGATCGCGACTTTGCGACCTTGGATGATCGATAGATCAGCATCCTCTTCGTGATACATCGTTGCTGCCACGGTATTTCTCCTCATCGTCCTTTGTTGTTTGTACTTGTTTGGTTTTTAGTTTTGGTAATCAGCCTGCCCGCTATCAGCGGTAGGAATACTTTGAGTGCTAAGGGTACGGTCTGCCAGCGAACCACTGCCACGTTCGATCGCTACTAAGCCTGATTGAGCAAGCTCACGGATGCCAAATCGCTCTAAAGCGTTAAGTAGGTCACTGATTTTTGCACTATCCCCTGTTGCCTCAATAGTCAGGGATTCCGGATCCTCGTCAACGATTGATGCACCATAGGTTTCAAGAACTGCATCAACATCAAAACGGTTCTTGGATGTTGCAGAGATTTTAACCAGCAGTAACTCAGCCTGGACTGAATCTTCAAGCTTTAATTCTGCAATGTGAATAACATTGACCAACTTATCAAGTTGGCGAATAACCTGCTCCAAAGAGTGGCTCTCAACGTTGATGACGATAGTCATACGAGAGATATCTGGATTTTCTGTCGGACCAACTGCCAATGAATCAATGTTGTAAGCACGACGTGAAAACAATCCTGCAACACGTGCAAGAACACCTGGAGAGTTTTCAACTAGTACTGAAAGTGTATGTGTACTCATTAGAGCTCCTGTGAATCCCAGTCAGGCGCAAGTTCACGCGCAATCATGATGTCATCATTTGATGTTCCTGCAGCAACCATTGGCCACACCATTGCATCTCTGAAAACTCTGAAATCAACAACAACAGGTTGATCATTAATTGCATTTGCCTGCTTAATAACAGCATCGACATCCTCTGGACGTTCGCAACTCAAACCAACACATCCCATAGCTTCAGCCAATTTAACGAAATCTGGAACGCGCTTTGAATCTAAGCTTGTATTTGAATAGCGTCCCTCATAGAACAAGGTCTGCCACTGGCGCACCATTCCGAGTGATTCATTATTAATGATCGCAACCTTGATAGGAATATTGTTAAGTGCACAAGTAACTAACTCTTGATTAGTCATCTGGAAACAACCATCTCCATCAATCGCCCAAACAGTTGCATCAGGTGCGCCAACCTTTGCACCCATTGCAGCAGGAACCGCATATCCCATGGTTCCCAAACCGCCAGAGTTCAACCAAGTGCGAGGGTTTTCATATTTCACAAACTGAGAAGCCCACATCTGATGCTGGCCAACACCTGCTACATAAATTCCTTCAGGACCAGTTAAAGCACTGATTCTTTCAATTACATATTGAGGTGAAAGTGATCCATCCTTAGGAAGTTCATAACCAAGTGGGTAGGTCGCTCGTAGTTTGTTCATTGATGCGATCCATGGCGATAAATCAGGCTTGTTTTTAGCAAATTCCGCCTTCACCGCTGGAATCAATGCTGCAATTGTGCGCTTTAAATCACCAACGATTGGGACATCAGCAAATCGGTTTTTACCAATCTCTGCTGGATCAATATCAGCGTGAATTACCTTTGCGTTTACAGCGAAGGTTGAAAGCTTTCCAGTAACGCGATCATCAAAACGCGCACCCAAAGTAATAAGCAGATCCGCCTTCTGCAGTGATGTAACTGCGGCAACTGTTCCGTGCATTCCAGGCATACCTAGATGTTGCGGATGGCTGTCAGGGAATGAACCTAAAGCCATCAAAGTTGTAACAACAGGTGCGCCCACAAGTTCGGCAAGCTGCATTAACTCCTTTGAAGCATTTGCCTTGATGACTCCGCCGCCAACATAAAAGACCGGCTTCGATGATTGAGCAATGAGCGCTGCTGCATCCTTGATAAATTGATTTTCAGGTTCAAGTTGAGGATGGTAGCCAGGAAGAGATAACTCCTTTGGCCATACAAAATCTGTTTCTTTCTGAAGTGCATCCTTTGCGATATCTACCAACACAGGACCTGGGCGACCAGAACCTGCAATGTAAAAAGCTTCGGCGATTGCGCGTGGAATGTCTTTAGGATCGGTCACAAGATAGTTGTGCTTTGTAAATGGCATAGTGATTCCGCGAATATCTGCTTCTTGGAATGCATCTGTTCCAATTGCAACTGATGGAACTTGACCTGTGATTGCAACTAGTGGAACTGAGTCCATCGCCGCATCTGCAAGTGGCGTCACTAAGTTTGTTGCACCTGGACCTGACGTTGCGATGCAGACACCAACGCGACCCGTAACTTGGGCATAACCAGTTGCAGCATGTCCAGCACCTTGTTCGTGGCGAACCAAGATGTGGCGAATCTTGCTATCGAAGATTGGATCGTATGCAGGAAGGATCGCGCCGCCTGGAAGTCCGAACATCACATCGACGCCGGCAGACTCCAAAGATTGCACGAGTGAACTAGCTCCACTCATCTTCTTGCTCATATCCATCTCCTTTCGCTTCGATACTTTCTGTGGCCTTCACACTGGGGTTGAAATGAAAAAACCCTCAGATAACTGAGGGTGGCGCATGATCAAAAACCGATCACGCGCCTTTAAATCACCACCACAAATGTTGTGCTCATGGCCCTATTCTCCAATGAAGCAGGCTCAAACGTCAAGGGTTGAGATGCAGATCTCACCATTTGGGAAAACCTAGCGGGCAAAACCCTTAGCTACAGACCGCGCCCTTTGAAGCAGAACCGACCAACTTTGAATACTTAGCAAGAACTCCCGTTGAGTACTTATGTGCCAGAGGCTTCCAGCCAACTTTGCGTGCTTCCAACTCTGCAGGTTCCACCAAGAGATCAAGTGTTCGATTGGTGATATCGATGCGAACTCTGTCGCCATCCTTAATGAATGCAATTGGTCCCCCATCAACCGCTTCTGGAGCAACATGTCCAACACATAAACCAGTTGAACCACCGGAGAAACGTCCATCGGTTAATAGCAGTGTGGATTTTCCAAGACCTGCGCCTTTAATGGCACCGGTGATCATCAACATCTCTCGCATTCCAGGACCACCCTTTGGTCCTTCATAACGAATTACAACCACATCTCCGGCTTGAATAGTTCCATTTTCAAGTGCATCCATTGCAGCTTGTTCCCGCTCAAAGACACGTGCAGGACCTTCAAAATTTTCGATACCGATTCCCGCGGTCTTACAAACTGCACCTTCGGTTGCAAGAGTTCCGCCCAAGATTGTGATTCCAACATCTGTCGACATCGGAGATGAGACCGCCTTAAGAATCTGACCATCTGGATCTGGTGGAGCAATCTCTTTGAGATTTTCTGCCATGGTCTTGCCAGTCACCGTTAAAACATCACCATGTAAGAGTCCTGCATCTAGCAAACCCTTAAGTACGACTGGAATGCCACCGACCTTGTCGACATCGCTCATCACGAATTTTCCAAATGGCTTAAGGTCTCCCAGCAATGGAACCTTGGAACCGATTCGATGGAAATCATCAAGAGAGAGGTCGACTTTCGCCTCATTGGCAATCGCTAATAGGTGGAGCACAGCATTTGTTGAACCACCTAAAGCCATCAAAATTGTGATCGCATTTTCAAATGCAGGTTTTGTCAAAATATCTCGTGTTGTGATGCCCTGACGAATCAGCTCAACAACTGCTGCACCTGATGCAATTGCATAGGTATCGCGACGGCGATCGACAGCTGGCGGTGCAGCAGATCCCGGAAGTGACAATCCGATCGCTTCGCCAATACTTGCCATTGTGTTTGCGGTGTACATACCTCCGCATGCACCTTCGCCTGGGCAAATTGCACGTTCAATTTGATCAACACGATCCTGAGTTATCAAACCACGAGCACAAGCACCAACGGCTTCAAATGCATCAATGATTGTTACATCTTTGCCATCAACCTGACCTGGCAATGTAGATCCTGCATATACGAAAACACTTGCAACATCGATACGTGCTGCGGCCATCATCATTCCAGGAAGCGACTTGTCGCAACCAGCAAATGTCACCATTCCATCAAGACGTTCTGCTTGCATTACACATTCGACTGAGTCGGCAATCACTTCGCGAGAAACTAGAGAAAAATGCATACCTTCGTGGCCCATTGAAATTCCATCCGAAACTGAAATAGTTCCGAACTGCATTGGGAAACCACCAGCATCAATGACTCCCTGCTTTGATGCTTTAGCTAAACGATCTAACGATAGGTTGCACGGAGTAATTTCATTCCATGATGATGCAATTCCGATTTGCGGCTTGACCCAATCCTCATCACCCATTCCAACTGCGCGCAACATTCCACGTGCGGGAGCTCTTTCGAGTCCATCAGTGACGACATTTGATCGTGGTTTCATGTTAGGCATGAGAGAATTCTACCCTCTTGATAACTCATTTATCAGTCGAATAATTGGAGCGTTACCGTGTCACAAACCACCAACTCAGAAACCCTTGATCCGACTAGATGGCGAACTCTGTTTGTTGTCGCTATTTCACAGTTAATGATTGTCCTGGATAGCTCCATCATGAACATCGCTATCCCAAGTGCAAAGGTTGATCTAGGAATCTCAGATGCTAATCAGCAATGGGTTATTACCGCTTACACCCTTGCCTTCGGCTCCCTCCTACTCTTGGGTGGACGAATCGGCGATTACATGGGTCGCAAGAAGATCTTTCTTATTGGTCTAATTGGTTTTGCAGCCGCTTCTGCACTTGGCGGCATCGCATCGACTCAAGGAATGCTCTTTGCATCTCGTGCACTTCAGGGTGTTTTCGGAGCGCTACTTGCACCAGCTGCTTTAGCGATTATTTCTGTGACCTTCACCGTTCCTAAGGAGCGCGCAAAGGCGTTTGGTGTAATTGGTGCAATTTCAGGTGGAGGCGCAGCGATTGGCTTGATTCTGGGTGGAACGCTTACAGAATTTTTCTCATGGCGCTGGTGTCTTGGAGTCAATACTCCTATCGCAATCTTTGCAGCCATTCTTGCAATCAAGTTTGTAAAGGAATCTAAGGCTCAAGGCGACAATACATATGACATTCCGGGCGTTGTAACCGCAACAGCTGGTTTGTTCTCACTTACCTACGGCTTCAATGAAGCTGCAACAAAGGGTTGGTCAGATTCACTGACAATCTCATTCTTGGTAGCTGCAGTTGTTCTCCTAGTTATTTTTGTGGCAATCGAAATGCGCGTTAAGAACCCGCTGATGCCACTTCGTGTTGTGACCGAGCGCAACCGTGGCGGTTCGTACCTAGGTTCACTCGTAGTTGGCGCAGGATTGTTCTCAATGTTCTTGTTCCTAGGTTTATACCTTCAGGTAATTCTCGGATATAGCCCATTGAAATCAGGCTTTGCATTCCTTCCATTCACTGCGGGAATCATTGTCTTCGCAGGAATTGCATCAACCTTGCTTCCTAAGGTCGGTCCTAAGCCTTTGATGGTTCCAGGGTTGCTAGCTGCAAGTCTTGGCTTATTGCTTATGACTCGGATTACCCCAGAAACCTCATATACAACACATGTTTTGCCATCATTGCTGATTATGTCCAGTGGAATGGCTTTGGTGTTTATTCCATTGACATCAACTTCTCTTCATGCAGTTTCAAACCATGACACTGGTGTTGCAAGCGCGATGGTTAACACCAGTCAGCAGATTGGTGGCTCACTTGGTACAGCATTGCTGAACACGGTCGCAGCCACTGCTACGACAACATTTGCAGCAGCAAATACACAGTTGGGTGAAAAGGTAATGCCATTTGCTATGACTCATGGCTTTACAGTTGCATTCAAGTTCAGTGCAGCATTGCTCTTTGTCGGTGCAATCGTGCTCTTCTTCTTTATCAATATTGGTAAAGAGTCACTTGTTGAAGCAGAAGGCGCAGGCTTTCACTAATTAATAGCTAATTAGCCTGACCCAAGTGGCCAAGTAGAAGCTCTCGTACTCGAGCAGCATCTGCTTGGCCCTTTGTCTCTTTCATGACCGCACCAATCAAAGCTCCAGCAGCAGGCAAGTGTCCATTTCGAACCTTCTCTGCAGTTTCTGCTTGCTCGGCACAAACCTTTTCAATCGCCGCCATAAGCGCGCCATCATCATTAACAACCTTGATTCCACGCTTTGAAACAACTTCAGATGGCTTTCCTTCTCCACCAATGACTCCTTCGACAACTTGACGAGCAAGTTTGTCGGTCAGCTCACCGGAATTCACCAATGCAACAATCTCTGCAACATCTTGCGGTGTGATTGAAAGATCGGCGATGGCGACATCTTTGTCATTTGCAATTCTAGAAATTTCACCAAGCCACCAACTGCGAGCCTTGGATGGATCTGCGCCAAGAAGTACTGTGGCTTCGACAATATCAAGAACATCGGCGTTGATCATTGCAGCCATTTCCTTTTCAGGAACCGCCCACGCCTCTTGCAAACGCTTGCGACGAATCGATGGGCGCTCCGGTAACGCAGCGCGCAGCTCTTCAATCCATGCAGCATCTGGTGCAACCGGCACTAGATCTGGCTCTGGGAAGTAACGGTAATCCTCGGCTTGTTCCTTCGAACGACCTGAGCGAGTTAACCCAGTGTCCTCTTGGAAGTGACGAGTTTCTTGAACTACACGCTCCCCCTTGTTGAGCAGCTCTGCATGGCGAATCATTTCCCCACGCACTGCACGTTCAACTGAGCGCAATGAGTTCACATTTTTTGTTTCGCTGCGCGTGCCTAGTTTTTCTGCACCGATCAAACGTAATGACACATTTGCATCGCAACGCAAAGAGCCTTGCTCCATCTTTACATCGCTAACGCCCAATGAGCGAAGGATGTCGCGAAGCTCAGCAACATATGCCTTCGCAACTTCTGGCGCGTACTTTCCTGTTCCGGGAACAATCTTTGTAACAATTTCAACCAGAGGGATTCCAGCACGGTTGTAATCAAGTAGTGAATATTCAGCTCCATGGATACGCCCCGTTGCACCACCAACGTGCAATGACTTTCCGGTGTCCTCTTCCATGTGAACACGTTCAACCTCAACGCGGAACTTCTTTGGACCTTCATCCGTCTCGATTTCTACATCTACATATCCATCGACACAGATTGGTTCGTCATACTGTGAGATCTGGAAGTTTTTTGGCATATCTGGATAGAAGTAGTTCTTACGAGCAAAACGTGAGAATGGCGCGATGGAGCAGTTGAGTGCAAGACCGATCTTGATAGTCGACTCAATTGCCTTTTCATTAACAACAGGGAGCGCTCCAGGCAAAGCCAAGCAGACTGGACAGGTTTGAGTATTTGGTTCGGCACCAAAAGTAGTGCTGCAACCACAAAACATTTTTGAATTTGTATTGAGCTCTACGTGTACTTCAAGACCTAATACAGGTTCATATTTTGCAACGACATCATCGTATGAAAGAGTCATCGTGCACCTCCTAGAACTGGAGCTTTATCCAGTAATGGCGCACCCCATTTAGTAAGTAATGCGGCCTCGAGAGCTGCACCAACTGAGTACATGCGCTCATCCTTCATAACAGGTGACATGATCTGGAAACCAACTGGCAATCCATCTTCTTCCGCCAAGCCAGATGGAAGTGACATTCCGCCGATTCCCGCCATGTTGACCGGAATAGTTGCAATGTCATTGAGGTACATAGCAAGTGGATCATTTGCCTTTTCACCAATTTTGAAAGCTGTAGTTGGACATGTTGGAGAAACCAATACATCTGCCTTTTCAAAAGCATTAGTGAAATCCTGAGTAATCAGCGTGCGAACCTTTTGTGCACTGCCGTAATACGCATCGTAATAACCAGAAGACAACGCGTAGGTTCCCAAAATAATGCGGCGCTTCACCTCTTTGCCGAAACCAACTTCACGAGTCAGATTCATAACTGACTCGGCTGAAGCTCCATCAGCATCGCCAACACGTAATCCGTAACGCATCGCATCAAAACGTGCCAAGTTAGATGAACATTCCGATGGTGCAATCAAGTAATACGCAGCGAGTGCGTACTCAAAGTTAGGCGCTGACACTTCAACAATTTCTGCGCCAGCCTTTGCCAATAGTTCAAGTGATTCTTCAAAACGTGCACGAACTCCTGGCTGGTATCCATCACCATTGAGCTCCTTCACAACACCGATCTTCATTCCCTTTACATCGCCTGACTTTGCAGCGGCGACAACTTGAGGAACTGGTGCGTTAATACTTGTTGCATCCTTTGGATCATGTCCGGCAATAGCTTCATGCAGTAAAGCGGTATCCAAAACTGTACGTGCGCATGGTCCTGCTTGATCTAAAGATGATGAGAATGCGACTAAACCAAATCGAGAAACGCCACCATAGGTAGGTTTAACTCCAACCGTTCCGGTAACCGCTGCAGGTTGGCGAATTGAACCTCCAGTATCTGTACCGATAGCAAGTGGAGCTTCAAAAGCAGCCAGTGCGGCAGATGATCCACCACCAGAACCACCAGGGATACGAGTTAAATCCCAAGGGTTGTGCGTTGGACCGTATGCAGAGTTTTCAGTTGATGAACCCATTGCAAACTCATCCATATTGGTCTTACCCAAAATGACAACATCATTCTTCTTGAGATTTGCTACGACAGTTGAGTCATATGGAGGGCGCCAACCTTCGAGGATCTTAGAGCCACATGTAGTCGGAACACCTTTTTGAGCCATAACATCTTTAAGCGCTAATGGAACACCAGCAAGTGGCGATAACTTTTCACCCTTGGCGCGCTTTGCATCAATTGATGCAGCCTGAGCAAGTGCACCTTCAGTATCTACATATAAGAATGCATGCACATCTGTATCTACTGCAGCAATGCGATCGAGATGTGCTTGAGTTAAAGCTACTGAAGTAATTTCTCCTGCAGCAAGCTTTGCTGCCATTTCGGATGCAGAGTTACGAATCATTCTTCACCCAAAATCTGAGGAACGCGGAAACGTTGCTCCTCTTGTGCTGGAGCACCTGAAAGAGCTTCTTCAGGAGTCAAACTTGGAACAACAACATCTGCACGAAATACATTTCGCAATGGCAATGGGTGCGAAGTTGGCTCAACATTGGCACCGGCAACTTCCTGTACGCGCGCCACGGCATCCAAAATAACCGTGAATTCATTGGAGAGATTTATTAACTCTTCTTCGCTCATTTCGATGCGGGCTAGGCCGGCAAGTTTGGCGACATCATCGCGTGAAAGGCTGCTCATGTGGTCAGTCTAATTAAATCCACGCTTAACTGCGAATTTGCCCATTTCCGGTAACGATCCAAGTAGTGGTTGTCATCGCCTCAAGCCCCATTGGACCGCGGGCGTGGAGCTTTTGATTTGAGATGCCGATTTCGGCCCCAAAACCCATCTGCTCACCATCTGTAAATCTGGTGGATGTATTCACCATCACCGCTGCACAATCAGCCATCGCTATAAATCGCTTAACAACATCCTTATTTTCAGAAATGATCGCCTCAGTGTGTTGAGTGCCGTACTTAGCAATGTGTGCGCTGGCAGCATCTACTGAGTCAACAACGGCAACATTCATCTCGAGAGTTCCATATTCGGTGCAGAAATTTTCATCGGTTGCTTCGTTACCTGGAATTCCGGCCTGCTTGGCAATCGCCAACGCCGCTTTATCGCAATGCAGAATTACACCAGCTTCGTGTAGTGCCTTAAGAGCGGTTGGCAAGAAACTATCTGCGATTGCTTGGTGAACCAGCAATGTTTCAGCGGCATTGCAAACACTTGGGCGTTGAACCTTTGAGTTGATGATAATTGGAACCGCTTTGCCTAAGTCAGCAAACTCATCAATATAAACATGACAAACACCAGCACCTGTTTCGATTGTAGGTACTGAAGATTCATCAACAACCATGCGAATCAACGCAGCACTTCCACGAGGAATTACTAAATCTACTTTTCCGCGAGCATTTAGAAGCGCCTTGACTGTTTCACGGTCTTCAGAAGGCACCAATTGAATAACATCGGGAGAAATGGAAGTTGTAGCTAGCGCATCTCGCATTACACGAACCAAAATCTCGTTACTGTGCGCGGCACTTGATGAGCCACGTAACAAGGCAGCGTTACCAGACATCAATAAAATTACAGCTGCATCAACCGTTACATTGGGGCGAGCTTCATAAACCATTCCAATGACTCCAAATGGAACGGAGATCTGCTCAAGCTCAATACCGTTTGGCAAAGTTGATTTACGCAAAGTATTGCCAAGTGGATCTGGAAGCTGACTTACTTGTCGCGCTCCCCCAGCAATTCCCTTAATGCGATCTGGCGTTAACAAGAGGCGATCAAGTAGCGAAGAGTTCAGGCCAGCGGTGCGACCCGCCTCCATGTCCTTTTCATTAGCAGCGAGAATCTCTGCACCTCGAGCCT
>JACCDO011084546.1_pt1 | contig 18502 bp, 19 predicted proteins | sample 7446101 | NCBI WGS metagenome assembly JACCDO01 (sample SAMN15323440, study PRJNA562643) | freshwater metagenome | isolation source: river surface water | place: USA:Blue River Watershed | collected 2017-08-16 | reverse complement strand
CAATGTGCGCAGCTATTTCGTGTTGAGTCAGCGCGTGGCCAAGCGCGCCATGATCGCTTCAGGTGGGGGCAGCATCATCAACACCGCCAGCATTGCCGGTTTGGGTGGTAATCCCAAAGGGATGAAAACCATTGCCTACAACACCTCAAAAGGTGCGGTGATCAATTTCACCCGTGCATTGGCTGCAGAGTGGGGCGCTCATCACATTCGGGTGAATGCCATTTGTCCGGGTTTTTTCCCCAGCAAGATGACTGCAGGAACGCTCAAAGCCATGGGTGAAGACAAACTGGCCGAGCATGCGCCCTTGGGCCGCCTGGGTGATGACGAAGACCTCAAGGGCATCACCCTGCTGTTTGCCAGCGAGGCAGGCAAGCACATCACTGGCCAATGGATGGCGGTGGACGGTGGTGTGAGCATCATCACCGGGGGCTGAACTTGAGTGATGCACCGACATGGCCAGGCCCCTACAAAGGCTTCGGTTTCCAGATCCCTTTTGTTCAGGAATTGGGGTTTGAGCTCCTTGAGTTTGCGGATGGCGCTTCGCTCATCCGTTTTGAGCCCCAAGCCGCCCACCTCAATTCGTTTGGGGTGGTTCATGGCGGTGCCCTCATGACTTTGATGGACGTGGCCATGGCCACTGCTGCGCGCAGCGTACAACCCGAGTCCGGCGTGGTGACCATCGAGATGAAAACCTCGTTCATGCAATCGGCTCAAGGCGTGCTGCAAGGCCGTGGTCGATTGATCCATCGCACCCGGCAGTTGGCCTTCACCGAGAGCTCGGTGTTGGACGAACTGGGGCGAATCTGCGCCCATGCCACCGGCACCTTTCGCTATGTGACGCGACCCAGCAGCGACGCTTCACCTTCCCCAGTACCAGCCAGCGACTGAAATCCTTTGCTCAAGGCCCATCACACCATCTCAACGCTCAACCCATCAACGAGGAAACCCCATGCCCATCAACGGCCAGATCGTGCTCAAAGCACGCCCCCAAGGCAAAGCCAAACTGGAACACTTCGAATACCGCGAAAGCCCGGTGCCCACGCCACAAGCAGGCGAAGTGGTGGTGCGAAATTTGTTCCTCAGCCTGGACCCTTACATGCGGGGGCGCATGGACGCAGGCAAGAGTTATGCAGCTCCGCAGCCTCTGGATGAAGTCATGATTGGCGGGACGGTGGGTGAGGTGGTGGCTTCCCAAAGCACGCACCTCAAAGTCGGCGATCGCGTGGTGGGCATGGGCGGTTGGCAACACTACGTCTGCTCGGTGGACAAGGCATGGCGTCGCATCGAGGACGACAGAGTGCCGCTCAGCCATTACCTGGGTGCGGTGGGCATGCCGGGCGTCACTGGCTGGCTGGGACTTAACCGCATCATTGAACCCAAAGCGGGCGAAACCATCACGGTCAGCTCGGCCTCTGGTGCAGTGGGCTCCGCGGTGGGTCATCTTGCCAAACAAAAGGGTTGCCGTGTGGTGGGGATTGCCGGTGGCAGCGAGAAATGCCGGTATGTGGTGGAAGAGTTGGGTTTTGATGAATGCATAGACTACAAATTGCATCCCGACTTGATGTCGCTGTCCAAAGCGCTCAAAGCAGCTTGTCCACAAGGCATCGATGGGCATTTTGAAAACGTCGGCGGGATGATTCTTGACGCTGTGCTCATCCGAAGCAACGCATTTGCCCGCATTGCGGTGTGCGGCATGATTGCAGGCTACAACGGCGAGCCCATCCCGCTTCAATACCCCCAACTCATTTTGACCAACCGGCTCAAGGTTCAGGGTTTCATCGTCAGCGAACACATGGACGTGTGGCCACAGGCTTTGCGCGAACTGGCCATTGCGGTGGGCAGTGGCCAGTTCAGGCCACGCGAAACCGTGGCCATGGGACTCAAAAATGCACCCCAGGCTTTTTTGGGTTTGCTTGAAGGCGCCAATTTCGGCAAGCAAGTTGTCAATCTTCAGGAGGATGCAGCATGAGCGAATTGATTCTTCATCACTACCCCACATCGCCCTTTGCTGAGAAGGTGAGGGCGGTTTTGGGCTACAAACAACTCGCTTGGCGCAGCGTGCACATCCCCATGATGATGCCCAAGCCCGATGTGGTGGCGCTCACAGGCGGCCATCGCCGCACGCCCTTGTTGCAGATTGGCGCCGACGTGTTCTGTGACACCGCCTTGATTTGCGACGAACTCGAACGCCGCTCACCCGCCAAACCGCTTTACCCCAAGGGCCAAGAGGCTTTGACCCGCATCGTAGCGCAATGGGCCGATGACTTGGTGTTTGGCCCAGCCATGGCGTTTCACTTTCAACCCAAAGGTGCGGCCGATGTCTTCGCCGGTGCCGATCCAGAGTGGGTCAAGTCCTTCACCGAGGACCGCAAAGCCATGCGCGGTGGTGCGCCCCGCATGATGCCCGCTGACGCCACGCCCACCTATATGGCATACCTCGGTCGGCTCAACGGCATGCTGGAGTCTCATGACTTCCTGTTGGGCGATGCCCCCAGCCTTGCCGACTTCTCGGCCTATCACCCCGTATGGTTTTCACTCACCAAGACACCCAGCTTGTCTCACTTGTTGGATGTCATGCCCCGTGTCAAGGCATGGGCAGGACGCATCGCTCAAATGGGCCATGGTTCGCCCACCGACATGAGCTCCAGCGAAGCCTTGGCCGTTGCCAAAGCGGGGCCAGCGCAAAGCATCAACGATTGGCCGTTTGTGGATCACCATGGCATCGCTTTGGGGTCCAAGGTGTCGGTCAAGGCGGTGAATTTTGGTCAAGAAGAAACCGTGGGTGAATTGGTGGCCGCCACCGAAACCCGTTTGGTGATTCGCCACACCGATGACCGTGCTGGCGTGGTCCATGTGCATTTCCCGCGTTTGGGTTTTGTGCTGAATTTGGTGAAATGAACATGGCTGCCGTGCTCACTCAAGGCCATGTGGCCGTGATCACCGGAGCGGGCTCTGGTTTTGGCCTGGAACTGGCGCGCCATTTGGCTCAGCGGCAAATGAAGTTGGTGCTGTGGGATGTTCAGCCCGATGCCTTGGCCAAAGCCGAACAGGAATTCATACAGCAAGGCATAGAGGTTCTGGCTGCTGTGGTCGATGTGTCTCGCCCGGACGTGGTGGCCAAATCCGCTCAACAAGCCCTGTCGCACTTTGGCACTCCCCATTTGGTGTTCAACAATGCGGGCGTGGCAGCCGGTGGGCTCATTTGGGAAAGCAACAACAGCGATTGGAACTGGGTCCTGGGGGTCAATCTTCACGGGGTGATCCACGGTGTTCAGCAGTTTGTTCCCGCCATGTTGGCCGAGGCCAAAGCCAATCCTTCCTACCGTGGTCATGTGGTCAACACCGCCAGCATGGCGGGTTTGCTCACGCCCCCCAACATGGGCATCTACAACGTCAGCAAACATGCGGTGGTGGCCTTGAGTGAGACCCTTTACCAAGACCTCAGGTTGATGACGGATCAAATCAGCGCCAGCGTGCTGTGTCCTTACTTTGTGCCCACGGGTATCAGCCAAAGCCATCGCAATCGGCCTAATGCCGCACCTCAAGCGACGCTGAGCCAACGCATTGGTCAGGAAATGAGCGACAAAGCGGTGGGCAGTGGCAAAGTCAGTGCCAGCGATGTGGCGGCTCTGGTGGTTGAAGCGGTGGATCACGACCGCTTCTACATTTACAGCCACCCCAAGGCCTTGGGCAATGTTCAGCAACGCATGCAGGCCATCGTTGAAGGCAGTCAACCCCCCGACCCATTTGCCAGCAAACCCGAAATCGGTGAGTCTTTGCGTGCAGCGCTCAGGGGTGAAGCGGCGCGCTGATTCGCAATGTGATCAAAGCGCGCGGCCCATGGTGATGTGGGCAATTCCTGCTTCTTCAAAGGGCTCACCCTCAACAGTGAACCCATTTCGTTCGTAAAAGCCTTCAGCCGTTCGCTGGGCATGAAGAATCACCCGCTTGTCGCCCCGCTCTTGTGCCGCACGGATCAAGCTGAGCAAGACCTTGCGCCCAAGGCCCGTGCCACGCAATGGCTGTGCAACCGCCATGCGACCGATTCGAGAGACGCCTTGCTCTGCAGGGAGCAAGCGTCCAGTGGCCACAGGCATGCCAAGTCGGTTGGTCATCAAGGCGTGGACACATTGAGCATCCATGTCGTCGAGTTCAAGGTCAGCCGGGACTTTTTGTTCCTGAACAAACACCGCCATGCGCAATTCGCTGGCCAACGATCTCACCTGATCCCATGAGCCCAATTGAAGCTCAGACATGGCTTGGCCTTGATCATGAGCCAGAAAGATGGCTTTAAGGGCTTCAGGCATGGGCTTGGAGGTTTGAGTGGTCGGATCGGCAAAGACGTAAATCAATTCACCCGCCACCAACAACTGGCGATCGCGAAAAATGCCACCCGTGAGCACCATGGAGGAGTTGCCGATTCGCGTGCAGCGCAAGCCGACTTCCAGGGCTTCGTCGTAGCGCGCTGACCCTTTGTAGGTGAGGCTGGACTTGACCACGTACAAGTCACCACCTAAGCGATGCATGCTGGGGTAGTAGGGCAGGGCCAGCTCGCGCCAGTAGTCCGCAACCGCGGTGTCAAGGTACATCAGGTAATGGGCATTGAACACGATGTGCTGCATGTCCACCTCGGCCCATCGAACGCGAAGTGGGTGGAAAAAACGGAAATCGCTCCAAACGGGCAAAGTCGATGCATCGCTCATCAGATGTCCTCAAGCAAGGGGTAGGGCAGGCCCAGCAAAGTCAGTGCAGGCCCTTGGGGCGTGCCCAAACGAAGCGACTCCGAATGGAGGACCTCGGTGTGAAGGCAAACCAGAGCCAGATGATCACTCTCGCCTTTAACAGGGACGGCGGAATTGACCACGACTCCCACGGGTTCGCGTTCGTTGTCGGCCTGAAAAATCTCGGTGCCAGGTGGCATGGGCGCTGTGGAGCAGGCCCTCACGGTTCGGCGCTTGATGGCGCCACGGAACTGGCTGCGGGCCACGACCTCTTGGCCGGGATAGCAGCCTTTCTTGAAATTGACCCCGCCCACCGATTCGTAGTTGAGCATTTGCGGCACAAAAGCTTCTGAGCCAACTGCGTCCACATGGGCAATCCCACTGGCCACTTGTGCCCAGGCCCAAAGCTCGGGAGAGGCCAAGTCTTGAGGTTGGTGTGCGCCGTCCAAGCTGGGCGTGATCATCATGGCACGCGGGCAATCAGGGGCAGGTGGCAAAGCAATCAGCACCGCAGATGCAGGCCAAGTGCTTGGATTCCCCTCCAGCCTTTCCATAGAGGCGCATTGCCATGGGGTTTCTGGCTTGGGCCAGTTGGCAGACTCCGCTGAGTCAAAAATGGCTTGAGCGGATTCACCCAGCCCTCCCCAAACTTGCCAGGCTCCAGGCTCATGACTGAGCTTGACCTTGGCCCTGAGCACAAAAAGTGACAAGCGCTTGAGCGTGCCCTCGATCAAGGCTTGGGGCAACACCAAGCCCCAGTGTTCAATCGATTTGCCTTCGCCTCGACTCAATGGCACGGCAAGGATGGAAGCCAGCACTCGACCCTTGGGCGAGCAATAAGCGGCAAAACGCGCTGTTCCTGGCTTGACGAGCAAGAAATCCTGGCTGAGTTGTTGGTGCAGAAAGGTGGCCGCGTCGGCCCCCTGAACCTGGATCACGCCCCAATCCTTGAGTGCGGTCCAGCCTTTGCATGACTTGGTGTTCAACATGCCGCCATTATGATTCCCAGCCATGGGCTTGGCATGGCGCTGGGCTTTATTCGCAGAAAGACACCAAGGGCATGTTCAGGTTTTTGAAATGGCTGGTCGCAAGTGTTCTGATCGTTTCGCTTGCCACCGCCGCAGCAGTCGCAGCCTGGTTGTTCTCGCCGCTCAGCCTGAACAAAACCACGCTCGACGTGTCCATCGAGCCGGGCACTTCTGTTCGCCAAATGGCCCAGCTCTTGGTCAAAGAAGGGGTTGAAACCGATCCCGATTGGTTGTGGCTTTGGTTTCGCCTGAGCGGGCAATCGCGCCAGCTCAAAGCCGGCAATTACGAACTGCAACGAGGCATCACCCCTTACGACTTGCTCAACAAGATTGCCTCTGGCGATGAAGACCTGCGCCGCTTGGCCCTGATTGAAGGATGGACCTTCAAACAATTTCGCGAGGCGCTGAACAAAGCCAGCGACCTCAAGCACCTGAGCGCCGATCTGAGCGATGAGGAAGTGATGAACCAACTTGGGCGGCCTGGTTTGACGCCTGAAGGGCGGTTCTATCCGGATACCTATGCTTACGGCAAGTCCAGCACTGACCTGGCATTGCTGGCCCGCGCGATCAAGGCCATGGACCAGCGCATGGCCAAGGCCTGGGCCATGCGTCACCAGCCCTCGGTCCTGACTTCCCCTGAAGAGATGCTGATCATGGCCAGCATCATCGAAAAAGAGACGGGTCGGCGAGAAGACCGCCAACGCGTGTCTGCGGTGTTTCACAACCGATTGGCCATCGACATGCCGTTACAAACCGACCCCACCGTGATTTATGGCCTGTTTGACCAATATCAGGGGCGTTTGCGCCGAGCCGATCTGACGCAAGACCACGCTTGGAACACCTACACCCGCAAAGGCTTGCCCCCAACACCGATTGCCATGCCCGGTTGGGCCTCGCTTGTGGCCGCTGTTCAGCCTGCTCAGACCAAAGACTTGTATTTCGTGGCCCGAGGCGATGGCAGCAGCGAGTTCAGCCAGACCTTGCAGGAGCACAACCAAGCGGTTGACACCTACATTCGGCGCAAATTCAAAGCCACTGAACACCGGCGCGATTCGCGGCCGGGCTCTGCGCCTTGATCGGTCACAATTCAGCCATGAGCAAAGGCATATTCATCAGTTTTGAAGGCATTGATGGGGCGGGCAAGTCCACCCACGTCCAGGGCCTGGCTGAGGCCTTCACCCAGCAAGGGCGGCGCGTCACCCTGACTCGAGAACCTGGTGGCACCGCGCTTGCTGAAATCCTGCGTGAGCAACTGCTGCACCAACCCATGGATGCTTGGAGCGAGTTGTTGTTGGTTTTTGCGGCCAGGCGTGATCACCTGATCAAGGTGATTCTTCCTGCCCTTGAGCGCGGGGAAGTCGTGCTGTGCGACCGTTTCACCGACGCCACCCATGCTTACCAAGGGGGAGGGCGTGGTCTTGATCCGTCGGCACTCGATGCCTTGGAACGATGGGTTCAGACCGTGGATGGGCGTTTTGTGGAGCCAGACCTCACGCTCTGGTTTGAGCTGCAACCCCAGATCGCGGCCCAGCGGTTGAGTGCTGCTCGAATTCCTGACCGGTTCGAGTCCGAGCCCAGTGCTTTTTTCGAGTCGGTCCATACGGGCTACGAACGACGCGCACTGGCCGCCCCTGAGCGCATGAGGCGAATCGATGCCTCTGCCAGCCGTCACCAAGTCTGGCAGCAGATCACCCGCATCTTGGTTCAAAAAGGGTGGCTGTCCATCATGGTGCCCGTTCCTCCCGCACTCAATGCTTGAACACCATGAGTGAACACGGATTGGCAGACTGGCTCAAACCCGCAAGCGCAAAGCTGAGCGCTAGCCAAGCACACGCTTGGCTCATCGCCGGATCGGGCGCTCAGGGCCAACTTGAACTCGCCCTCACTGCGGCCAAAGCCGCTTTATGCCACGCTGATTCAGCCCGCGAATCTGGGCAAGCCTGTGGCAATTGCCCCAGTTGCCACCAGTTTGACCTCAAGACCCATGCTGACCTCAAAGTCATCCTGCCTGAAACTTTGGGATTGGAGACGGGTTGGCCATTGGAAGCGGCTGCGGCCAGGGATTTGGACAAGAAAAAACGCAAACCATCGGGTGAAATTCGCATCGATGCGGTGCGCGATTTGCTGGCTTTTTGCCAACTCACGCCCAGCGGCCCACGCGACAAAGTGGTGGTGATCCATCCCTGTGAGCAACTCAACCCCAGCTCAGCCAATGCATTGCTGAAAACTCTGGAGGAGCCTGGTGAGCGAACCCGTTTTTTGCTCACCACCCATGCCGAATCACGCTTGCTGGCGACGGTCAAGAGCCGTTGCCTCATTCACCGATTGAGCATCCCGCCTGAGTCGCAAACCCTGGACTGGTTGCAACATCAGGGTTTGGCCGCCAAAGATGCTGCCGTGTTGTTGCGCGCGGCTGGGGGCCAGCCCGAGACCGCACTGGCCCTTCAGCAATCGGGTTGGACGGCGAGTCGTTGGTCGGAATTGCCGCGCCGCATCCTTGCCGGTGAATGGGAGGACCTGACCGATTACCCCATGCCTGAAGTGGTGGCCGTTTTGCAAAAGATCTGCCATGACGCCTTGTGCGTGGCGCACGGGGCAAGCCCCCGGTTTTTTGCAGTCCAGGACGTGCCAGACCAGGCTCACCCTTGGCGCTTGGCCCAATGGGCCAAATCGCTCAATGAAACGGCGCGCCACGCTCAACACCCTTATCATGCGGCCCTCATGATGGATGCCCTCATCAGTCAGGCCCAACGCGCTCTTCAAGCCTCGCATGTTCATTGATTCCCATTGCCATTTGAATTTTCCTGAGTTGGTTCAACGCCTGCCCGACATCCGGCGTGAGATGAGCCAGGCTGGGGTCACACACGCCTTGCTCATCAGCACCAAGGTTGAAACGTTTGACGAAGTGCATGGACTGGCCATGGCGCACGACAACTTCTGGTGCACAGCAGGTGTTCATCCCGACGAAGAGGGTTGCCATGAACCCACCGAGTCCGAACTCTTGGCCATGGGCTCACGCGCCAAAGTGGTGGGCATTGGCGAGACTGGCCTTGATTACTACCGCATGGGCGAGCGCAACCATGCCGACATGGCTTGGCAAAGAGATCGATTCAGGCTGCACATTCGCGTGGCCCAAAAGCTTGGACTTCCCTTGATCATTCACACCCGATCGGCCTCGCAAGACACGCTGGACATCTTGCGCGAGATGGGCGAAGACGGGCAAAGCGCCCATGCCGTGGGAGGCGTTTTCCATTGCTTCACCGAGTCCATGGAAGTGGCCAGATCGGCACTGGATTTGGGTTTCATGCTGTCTTTTTCTGGCATCGTGACGTTTAAAAATGCCCGCGAGCTTCAGGAGGTTGCCCGTTGGGCACCCATGGACCGCATCCTCATCGAAACCGACAGCCCGTATTTGGCACCGGTGCCCCACCGTGGCAAAACCAACACGCCAGCTTTGGTGCCTCATGTGGCTCATCAGATTGCGTTGCTTAAAAATAAACCGGTTGAAGAAATTGCCCAGGCCACAAGCCAAAATTTCGCTCAACTTTTTGCACGAACAGAACTTCATGAAGTGCTTTAAGTATCTTATTTTCAGCCTTGTATTAATTACAGTTTTTCACGTGCAAGCCGGGGCTTACGAAGACTTCTTCAGGGCCTATGTGTCAGATGACCACCGAGTCGTTCAAGCTTTGTTGGAACGTGGTTTTGACCCCAATGGGGTGGATGAAAGTGGCACGCCCGCCCTGATCAAGGCCGTCACAGAGCCTGCTCCCAAGATCTTTGAGGTGCTGGTGAGGTGGCCCAAAATCCGAGTCAATGAGACCAACCTCAGCGGTGAATCGGCTTTGATGCTGGCTGCGATTCAGGGTCGACTCGATTGGGTCAAATTGCTGCTTGAACACGACGCCGATGTCAACATGCCAGGCTGGACCCCTTTGCACTATGCGGCCAGCAAAGGCCATATTGAGATCATGCGCGAACTCCTTGAGCACCATGCCTACATCGATGCGCCATCTCCCAATGGCACCACACCGCTGATGATGGCGGCGCATTACGGAACGCCCTCTGCCACCAAGTTGTTGCTGGAGGAGGGCGCAGATCCCACCCTCAAGAATCAGAAAGACCTGACTGCACGGGATTTTGCGTATGGGGCCAAGCAATTGCTTTCGGCACAGTACATTGAAGCTTTTTTGGCCGCTTGGGCGGCTAAAACCAACCCACAGTGAAAGAGAAGAAGACCATGCAACCCTTCCATTTGGCTTTCCCCGTCACCTCTTTGGCCAAAGCCCGTGCTTTTTATGGCGCACTCTTGGGATGTCCCGAAGGTCGTTCCAGCGATGAGTGGGTGGACTTCAACTTCTATGGACACCAAATCGTGGCTCATTTGTCGCCCAACGAAGCGGGACACCACAACACCAATGAGGTGGACTCCCACAATGTTCCAGTTCGCCATTTTGGGATGGTATTGTCGATGACACAGTGGGACGAATTGGCTGACAAGTTGCGCAAAGCGGGCACTCAGTTTGTGATCGAGCCCTACATCCGTTTTAAAGGCGAAGTGGGTGAACAGGCCACCATGTTCTTGCTGGACCCATGCGGCAATGCCCTTGAATTCAAGGCTTTTGCCGACCCCTCCAGACTTTTTGCCAAATGAGTTTGGACATCCACTAGATTGGATGTGTTTTTATTTGGTATGGTATACATAATACAAATTGTCAATCAAATAAAAGCGGTCACAGGGGACCGCTTCAACTGGCTGGGTATGGGTCAATTCAACCTCAGGCTGCCTTTTCCTTAGGCTTGAATTGCAGGGCTTTGTATTCCAAGAACTCCTCAAAGCCATACACACCGTTTTCTCGGCCGTTGCCGGATTGCTTGTAACCACCGAAAGGTGCCCGCGCATTGAACGGCGCACCATTGATGTCAACCTGACCGGTTCGCATGCGCCTGGCCACGGACACAGCGTGGTCTTCATCACGGCTCCATACACCACCGCCCAAGCCATAAGGCGTTTGGTTGGCAATTCGAACGGCTTCTTCTTCGTCTTGATAGGTCAAAACCACCAACACGGGACCAAAGATTTCCTCTCGAGCCAAGGTGTGCTGGGGTTGAACGCGGATCGCTGTGGGTTGGACGAAATAACCTTTGTCCATTGCTGGGCGCTCTGGGCCACCAACAATCAGCTCACCACCTTCAGACAAACCCTTTTCGATCATCGCCAACACCCGATCGCGCTGATTCGCGCTGACCAAGGGGCCCAAACGGCTGGACTCATCCAAGCTGGGGCCAATGGTGAGTTTACGAATCGCTTGCTCAATCATGGGTTTGGCTTGTTCATAAAGCGATTGGGGAAGCAACATTCTGGTGTGCGCCGAGCAAGTTTGGCCACTGTTGAGCATGCAGGCCGAAACCGTGCCTTTGACGGCAGCTTCCAAATCTGCATCCGGCAAGATGACGCTGGCTGACTTGCCGCCAAGTTCTAGCGCAACGCGCTTAATGGTTTGAGCGGCCAACTCGCCAATGCGACGGCCTGCACGGGTAGAACCCGTGAAGCTCACCATGTCCACAGCCGGATGGCTGACCATGAGCTCACCCACCTCGGCACCAGTACCGTGAATGAGGTTGAACACACCAGGCGGAAAACCCGCTTCCTCAATGATTTCAGTCAAAAGGATGGCGTTCAGTGGGGCAATTTCAGACGGCTTGAGGATGATGGTGCAACCCGCAGCCAGTGCAGGTGCAACTTTGAGCGTGATCTGGTTGAGTGGGAAATTCCAAGGGGTGATGCAACTCACCACGCCAATGGGTTCGCGAACCACCAAAGAGTTACCGACAGTCTCTTCCCATTCAAAAGCACGGGCCACCTTGGCGGCATTGCCCCAGTTGAAGATGGGCCCACCGACCTGAATCATGCTGGCCATTTTTAAGGGCATGCCCACTTCATTGGCAATGGTGAGCGCCATTTCTTCGGTGCGGGCCTTGAGCCCTGCCACTACCTTGTCGATGAGCGCACAACGCGCCTCGACTGGGGTTTGAGACCATTCGTCAAAAGCGCGCCGGGCTGCCACGATGGCCTGCTCGGTTTGGCCAGCTGAAGCGCTGACCAGATCTGCCATCAATTCTTCGGTGCTGGCGTTGTGCACCGGCAGGTGACATTCACCCTGCCCGGCCACCCACTTTCCATCAATGTAATGGGGTTGATCTAACTTCATGTATCTCTCCTAACACAATGAAAACAAACAGGAATTCAGTGAATTTAACCCCAAAGGATGAGGGCCTCTTGACCTTGCAAAGCCACGTCAACCTTAGCCCCAAAAGGCAGGCAAACCTTGGTGGGCACATGGCCGAAGGGCAAACCGGTCAAAACTGGGGTTCGCGTCTGCGACCTGAGCCAATCCACCACTTTGCGCATGTTAAAGCCCCGATCGAAGGCATGGAGCTGAAACTGGTTGAATTGACCCAAAACAATCAGTTGTTGAGCATCCAGCACCCCAGCCCACAGGAGTTGACTGAGCATGCGTTCAATGCGGTAGGGATGCTCGCCCACATCCTCTAAAAACAGCACACCTTTTCGGATGCTGGGGAAATGGGGTGTGCCCATGAGCCCGGTCAGCATGCTGAGGTTGCCGCCCCAAAGGCAGGCTGAGCGAGCCAACTGCGCATCGCCAGAAACGCCGGAAGGACGATCGGCCTGACGAACTCGCCAGCCTGTGCCTTCACTTTGGTGATTCAACACGTCTTCAAAACAGGCCAAGGTGATTTCGTCTGGGTCTGGAGCGCCCAAATCGGCAGCTAGGCCGAGTCCTGCCCAGGTACGAAGGCTTGCATCGCTGCCCTGCCCTAGCGAGGCTTTTGTACTCACTCTCGAACTTGCACTCACGCTCGATTGCCATAAGCCACATTGGAATGCGGTGAAGTCGCTAAAGCCCATCCATTGCGTCCCACGCGCTATGGAACGCTTGATGGCGGTGTAGGGCAGTTGATTAATGATGCGGGTGGTGCCATAGCCGCCACGGCTGATCAGGACCAGATCGGCTTGGCTGGCTGCAGCACGCCCGAAGGCCGCAACCCGCTGTTCATCAGTTCCAGCGAATCGCTGACTCACAGTCAGGGCGTTGGCATCGATTTCGACCTCATGGCCCATGGTCTTGAGACGTTGAACCCCTCGTTTGAAGGCCTCTTTGTCTGCCACAGCACCAGCTGGCGAAAAAACATAAATGTGTGCCATGCTCAGACGGCTCCTTCCAGAGATTTGAAGTGCGCCAAGGCGTGCATGGCGAGCTCAAAGGCTTGCACCTTGCCACAGTCGGGAACGAAGTGCCCCACTTGAGGCAAGACCTCAGGCTCTGGCATGTTGCGAATCAAAGTGTGCAGCTGACGCATGGGCGCTTCGCCGAGCACCGGGTCAGCGCCACCGATCGTCATCAAAGAACGCCCAGTCCATTCGTTTTGCCAAAAGTGTCTGGCCTGACGAGACACTTCAACCCCATCTTCATGGGCCTGCGAGGGGAGCAAATCGGCAAAGACTCGCGTGACCGCACGGTGCCCCATGTCGGGAAATGGGGCGTTGTAGGCTTGAGCCTCGGCATGGGTGGTGTCTGAGCGAGCGCGTTGCATCAATCGTCCGATGTCGAATGTGGGCTTGTCACGGCACATTTGACGCCACGCCAAGAAACCAGGCGTCAGCGTTTGATCGGCGGTGGCCAACCACGTGTTCATGGCCCAAAGCCCAACATAGCGCTGAGGCATTGCCATGGGCAGGGTCAAGCCAAAAATGCCCCCCCAATCCTGCACGCCCAACACCACCCGCTTAAGGTCGAGCTCTTCGACCAATTCCAGCAGGATTTGTCGATGCCCTGAAAAAGAATGCCATTCGGTTTTTTTGGGCTTGTCGCTTTTGCCAAAACCCATGAGGTCAGGGGCTACCACGCGATGACCAGCGGCCAAAAGTGGTGGGATCACATGCCGCCACAGGTAGCTCCAAGTGGGGTTGCCATGCAGCAACAGCCAAGTGAGCGGTGCGTCTTTGGGACCTTCGTCGATGTGGTGCAAGCGAAGTCCTTGTGAGGCGGGCAAGTGGTTGATGTAGCGAGGCGTCCAAGGGTAATCGGGCAAGGCTTCAAAGGCCGAATCGGGTGTGCGCAAGGCAAAGTCGGGCAATGGCATGGATCGTGTCTCCTTGTGGTGTTGTCTGCGCATTTTGAAGAAGCCTTGCATGAGCGCTGCGGCCTCCTCTGCCCTCACCCCAGAATGAGTCAGCAAAGTCGGTGCCGGAGCTTCATCATCGACAGATGCACGCGAGGCATTCACAGCACCGGTGCGTGGTTCGTCGCAACCGTAGACCAATCTGCGGATGCGTGCATGGCGCAATGCACCCAGGCACATCGCACAGGGCTCCACCGTGACGTAGAGCTCGCAGTCTTCGAGCCGGTAATTGCCCAAGCGTTGTCCTGCTTGGCGCAAGGCGAGGATTTCAGCATGGGCACTGGGGTCGCAATCGCGAATCGGCGAATTGTGGCCTTGCCCAATCACTTGGCCCCGATGCACCACGATCGCACCAACAGGCACTTCACCTTCGCTGGCGGCCTGGCGCGCTTGCGCCAAGGCCAAGCCCATCCAGTGCGAATCGTCGGGGTTCATGGTTGTTGCACCAAGCCCAGTTTGATCATCCATTGGGCCAATTCACGCTCTGCATCGTTGCCCTGCGCATAGTGCGCGTGCATGGACACATGGGCTTCCTTGCGATGTTGATTGAGTTTGAATTTGGACAACAGCGCCAACACCTCGAAGCGATAGGCCATGATGCCCAGCAACATGCGCTCGGTGAAATCGTTGGGCAGGCTGCGCCATTGCTTGGCATAGGGGGGTTGATGGTCACCGATCAATTGCTTGAGCAAAACGTCTTTGGCCGCTTCGCCCTCAATGCGGGTCACTTTGACCCTCATCTGGACAACGGCATAACTCCAAGTTGGCACACGCAACGCATCGTCATAAACCGTGGTGGGCATGTAGGCATGTGGCCCCATGAACACCAAAGTGGCTTCGGGCTGCTGCTCCAGCAATTGAACTTGTGGATTGGCTTTGGCCAAATGCCCCAACAGCACACCGGTTTGGGCTTCTTGCCCCTCTTGAGGTCTGACATCGATGTGAAAAGGCAGCCAAGAGATGAAAGGCAAGCCTTGTGAATCCACCGAGATCAACTGCCCTAGCGGATGGGCTTGGATGAGATCCCAGGCGTGCTCGGGTGCATGAAAGGACTTGGGCAGGTACATGGCACGGCTGAAAGGTTCAGGATTTCACGTACGCAAACGCTGCAAGCTTGTTGCCGTCCAGGTCTCTGAAGTAAGCCAAGTACCAACGGTCGCCCCTAAAACCTGGCGCACCTTCGTCTTTGCCACCAAGTTCAAGCGCTTTGGCGTGCAAGGCTTGGACTTGCTCCTTGTCTTTGGCCGCCAGCGTGACCATGTTGCCGTTGCCCACCGTCGCAGGCTGGCCGTCGTAAGGTTTGAGCACCATGAATGAAGGTTGTTTGGGATCGACGCCGTAGCTGAACCCACGTTCGCTGTTGAACATGGGTTTTGCCCCCAGGATGCTGAACAAGGCATCGTAAAAACCTCGGGCCCTTTCGACGTCATTGGTTCCAACGCAGGTGTAACTGATCACGGTCTTTCTCCTCTCAAGAAGCGCCCAATGTAACTCATGGCCCAAGAAAAAACCCGGTGCCCATGCGGGGCGACCGGGTTGGTTTGAGCAGCATTCACCAGCACTCAGGCCGGTGGAACTTGAAGCTTAGGCAGCGTGCTGTCCGAAGTGCCGGGAATGCACCAAACGAGGTGTACGTACAGGCGAGAGCGAATCAACCCAACGCACCATGCGAGGTAAACAGACTTTTTCCAGGTCGTAGTAGGTCTGAACTTTGCGACGCGCGGCCTGACCCAGCTTTTCACGCAGGGGGGCATCCTCAAGCAAACGAACCACTTGATCGGTCAAGGTCTGGGGTTCAAAGAATGGCGTGAGCAATCCGTTCTCACCATCCTTAATGAATTCTTGAACTGGCTCGGTGTCGCTGCCCACGATGGCACATCCTGCACTCATCGCTTCAAGCAAGCTCCAGCTCGCCACAAAAGGATAGGTCAAGTAGACATGAACTCGGCTGATTTGCAGGAAGTTGATGAATTGATCGTGCGGCAAGTTCGGCAGGAAATGAACCCTGGACCAATCTTGCTCGTCGATTTGGGGACGAACTTCCTCAAGGAATACCGACTTCCAAGTCTTGCCTTGAGGGGGGCGGCGACCGTAGCTGGTGCCTTCGCCACCAACGATCACGATCTGCGCACGCGGCCTGGCTTTGAGCAAGGCGGGCAAAGCGCGCATGAAGATGTGATAGCCGCGGTAAGGCTCAAGATTGCGGTTGGCAAAAGTGATCACCTCATCGGTTCGGCCCAACAATTTGCCGGGCGAAACTTGCAGCCTGGCCAAGGGATAAGGCGCAATCTTGGTGGTGTCGATGCCGTCGTGCAAAACCTTGATCTTGGTTCTGAAAGGATAAGGAAAGGTATCGGCTTGGAAATGCGTTGGCGAGACGGCTCCATCGGCCAACTCGAAGTGCATCATGTTGTTGAGGTTCTTCAGGCGTAAACGGCAAGCGTCACCTGGATCGTGCGTGGCGAATTCGGGATCAAAGTCCACGTCTTGACCATGCTCGTTGTAATTGAATTCGCAATAGAGGCCCAAACGGGTCTGAGGCCAGGCATCCTTGATGAAAAGGCTTTCGCCCCAACCGGGATGCGCAATCACCACATCGGGTTCAAAGCCAGCGGCCTTGAGCTCCAGAGATTTGCGGAAAACAGCCTCAGCACGAATCACCTTGGTTTCCATGTCCAGCACCCAAGGATGAACACCTTGGGCTGTGCCCTTGGTGGGCATGTAGCTGTGCATGTGAACACCATTCCACTCAGCAGGGACTTCCTTTTTCATGACCAAGGCATGAACCTCATGTCCATCCCTGACCAAAGCAGGGGCCAAGTGAAGAAACTGTCCAGGGAAATTTTGGTGAATGAGCAAAATTTTCATGATCATTGACTCAAGAGGTTTTTGACGGCGTCATCAAACGGACGCACAGGCAACTCAAATGGTTCGGTATCAAGATTGAAAGCTTGAAGGTCAAGCATGCCCAAAGCGTGTAAAAGTCGATAACTGCCCAGTCGAGCATCGATCAACGCATTGACCTTGTTGGCCAATACGCCAAAGTACTCCACCTCAGCATCGAGCACGGCCAATGCGGTTTCCTTGCCAGCGTCACGCATTTTTTTGCGACCTTCCATCACGCCACGCGAGGTTTGGGTGGCCTGATCCAGCAATTGCAAGCGCTCGTTGCCCTTTTCGTATTGGTTCCAGGCCAGACGAACGGCCTCAGTGGTTTTGCGCAAGGTGCTCACCTCACGCTCCAAAGCCTCTTTATGGTCAAGTCGTGCTGCGCTGGTTCTCTTGAGGGTTTCGCCACCTGCAAAAAGGTTCCAGCTCATTTTCATGAGCACAGAGTCCTCGCTCTTGTAAGCCTGACCAGAAACATTTCGCTCGCGGTTATGGGTCATTGCCAAATCAAGATTGGGAAACAGACCAGATTGCTCCAGGGCAATCGTTTTTTCTGCCTTGGCCGACTGAAGTTTGATGACACTCATTCTTGGGTTGGCACCAACACCAAATGCCAACGCGGAGTCAATGTCAGTGGGCAATTCTTTGGTGTAGCTCTCCAAGTCTTCCATGTCCACAAAAGAGGGCTTTTTGCCATAGACCTGCTCATACGCAGCCACGGCATCACGCATGCTCTGCTCGTAGAACACTCGGCGCTCACGAACGATTTGTAAACGGGTCGCAGCCTGGAGTTCATCCACTGCAACGCCACCGCCTTTTTCAACCCGCTTTTTTTCCAACTCCAGTTGCTCCTGGGTGGTTTTTTCGTTAAAGCGTGCCAAATCAATCAACAACTGGTTGCGCAACACTTGCATGTAAGCCACGATGGCTTCCAAGGTCACATCTTGTGAAGTGGCTCTCGCCTCTTCTGTTTTGATGGCTTCATCCAAGGTGGCCAGGTTCACAGAAGCCAAGGTCTTTCCACCGTTGAACAGGTTTTGTTCCACCGTGAAGCCATATTTCCGACGCTTCAGGTCTGAAGGTGTCGCATTGCCTTCCACCACACCAACGGTGTTCCAACTGGTGGAGGAAATGTCCTCATGACCCGCATCCGCCGTGATGCTGACTTTGGGCAGATAGCCTCCAAAGGTCACGGCTTGCTTGCGTTCTTGAGAAGCTTGAACCGAATACACACTGGCTTTAAGCAAAGGGTGGTTGTTGCGCAGGTGTTGCAACTCCGTGCGCAAACCGCCAGCCCAAGCGCTGCTGGCTCCAAAGCCCATGGCAATGGCCATGCTCAAAAGGGTTTGCTGATGTGCTTTCATTCTTACTCCACGTACCAACAAGAATCAGATTTCCCGGAAGGCCTCAGCTTTGAGCTTGAGCACCGGTTTGATCAAAGACCACAAAATGGTTTGCGAATCCACTTTGATGTCCACCTCTCCAAGCATGCCCGGCGTGATGGGCAGCTCACCTTGCTCCTTGCCCAGCCACGACCGGTCTGTGCTGACGATGACCCGGTAGAACTGTTCCTCGTTCTTTCCAGTATCGGTATCAGCAGCAATTCCTGTAACCGTGCCTTCCAGCCCGCCGTATCTCAAGTAGTCGTAGGTCGAAATT
>JACCDO010958269.1_pt1 | contig 18504 bp, 16 predicted proteins | sample 7446101 | NCBI WGS metagenome assembly JACCDO01 (sample SAMN15323440, study PRJNA562643) | freshwater metagenome | isolation source: river surface water | place: USA:Blue River Watershed | collected 2017-08-16 | reverse complement strand
AGTTTAAATCTATATACAAATGATGATATACTTCTTTTGTTGTATTAATATCATGATATACTTCCGGATAAGTAGTCTCTATCCATTTATGAAATCCATCTATACCCATAGTTTATTATAAATAATTAGTTTATTATTAATATATTTATCATTAATAATAATATATTCAATTTTTAACTAATGATTATTAATTATTAGTTAAAAAGTAATGAAAATCTATTTGAATCAATTTTTAAATAATGATTATTAATTATTTACGTCTTTTACCCCAAAGTGCTGGGTCTAATGTAGAACCAGGAGATGCAGGAGATGCGGAAGATGATGCAACAGATGTTGGTAATGGTAATGCAGATGATGCTGCCGAAGATGGTGTTACTGTTATTGCTGGTGCTGCTGCAGGTGTTGCTGTTGCTGCTGCTGTTGCTGCTGTTGCTGCTGGTGCTGCTGCTGCTGCTGCTACTGCTACTGCTGCAGGAACTGATCCTGATGATACAGCAACAGCTGAATTTGTAAGATAATTATCTAATATATTACGTACCATAATAACAGTATCAGATGGACCAATTAAACCAACTGTAATATCTTTATTTGAATAGATTGATGTTTGTAAACTTGGGTTAGAACAGAAATTCATAAACATATTTCTATCGCAAAATGGATTTACTCCTAATCCCATTGGATTAACCATAGCAAGTGGATTAACCATAGCAAGTGGGTTACCTAAACCTAATGGAGTTCTTAATCCCATTGGATTAACTACGTTCATTGGATTTATTCCAAGTGAACCAAATGAGTTCATTACATTAGTGTATGGATTATAATATTGAACACCGCGAGTAAATGGATTTAACGATGAACCTAATCCATCATATTTATAATATTTTTCTACAAGACGATCATATTCACTATCACTTGATTTATGATGACGACCACCGGTTAAAGGTTTTATAAGTGGTGGTGTTACTGTAGTTGCAACTGGAGTTGTTAAATGAGTATCTAATATTGTACGAACTGCTAAAACATCACTTTGTGGACCAATAATACCAACTGAAATATTATTATTTGTATATATTGATGTTTGTAATCCTGGATTAGAACAATAGTTCATAAAAACATCTCTACCAATAAATGGATTATTTCTAAATCCATTATTAAAATCATTTAATGATGCCATTGGATTAAATGATGGGCTTACTTGACCAGTAAATGGATTATAAAATTGTATTTCATTCACATATGGACCAACTGATCTACCTAATCCATTATATGAATACATTTGTGGGACTATTCCTCTTATTGGCATATTTGATAAATGATCTGTATATCTACCACTTGTATTTACGTGTATTGACATATATAATATAATTAGTTTTTATAAAAAAAATATATTATATATTAATTATTATTATGAACAACAATAATACTATAAATATTAATAGTAATAGTACTTTAATTATATTAGATTGGGATGATACTTTGTTTCCAACTTCATGGGTTAATAAAAACAATATAGAAATTACTAATAATAATAAATTTTTATATAAAAAATATTTTGAACAAATTGATATAAATTTATATAAACTATTAAAAAATCTAAGTAAATATGGAGATGTAGTTATTATAACTAATGCTCTATTAAATTGGATAGATATATCTGCAAAAATACTTCCACATACTAATAATTATCTTAGTAATAGCAATAATATAAAAATAGTATCAGCACGAGGCGAATATTCACCAATGACTGATAATATTATGGATTGGAAAAAATTAGCATTTAAGAATGAACTTGCTAAAAAAACACAAGAAAAAAAAATTAATAATATAATATCTATTGGTGATGCTGAATATGAATATTATGCCTTATTAAATTTATATCAAGGAGAAGCTCATAATTATAGATTATTAAAATCAATTAAATTTTTAAGATATCCTAATAATTCTCAATTATTAGAACAAATTAATATTATGAATAATGCTGTACATAAAGTATGTACGCATAATAATCATATAGATCTTAAAATGAAAACTATAGATTAATAGAGTAATTTGCTTTAATTCTAGTAAAAGACTTTATAAAAAAATTGATTCGCTTTAATTCCAGTTAAAGCTTATTAATAAAAATTGAAAATAATACTATCTTATTTATGTATATGTTATTATATATAAATATCTACAACACCCTTTACATATTCTGATATGGACGCTCTTATTGCTAAATACGATCAAAACGAAGTGAGCATTAAAAAGGCTCTTGACAAAGGAGCTAATGCTATTGCTGATAAGTGGACCCAGTCACAATGGGAAACCGCTGAAAAAATGCTTAATGCATTTGATAACCGACTTAAAAAAGTTATGTTAGGTTATGTACGTTCTCTTTTTGGTATCAGTAATGTTACTGAAAGTGAAAATACTTATAAAGTTCTAGGTGATGACTTTTTTACTTTACTTCAAAAACGACTATTAGAAGAAAAACTTATTTCTCCTTCTGTAAAATCTGATACTTCTAGTACTGATGATAGTAAGTCTGGTGATAAATCTAAATCTAAGAAAGATAAGAAAGAAAAAGTTAAAGTAGAAAAGAAGGCTGATATTATTAAACGTGAAAATTCATGGGCTATGATTAATAAAGAACTAGATGGTCTCATTAAGAGTTTTAAACTCGATGATGATTTTCATGTTCCTCATTCTTTGCTATCTAAATTTATTGAAATTCGTGGCGTTGGTTTCTTACTTTGTGCCCAATATCTTATTCATAATAAAAAGAAGTTTCTTGGAAAACAATCTAAACTCTTATTTGTAAATAATATTATTGTTGGTATTCAAAAGTTTATCAATTCTTCTCGTAATTTTGATGGCGATAGCATTGTTGATTCTGCAGTTAAACTAGTTACTTCTAGTAAGTTTCTTGATGAAATGCAACGTGTTCTTGATGTTCTTAAGAAGACTTATGATTATGATGGTATGAAGGTTTGTATTAACACTCCTCAACTACTTATTTTTACTGACTATGATCATTGTATCCCCAAGAAAACATCATCTCTTTATCCTCATCAATCTCAAATGATTGATGCTGTATATAATTCAATTAAAAATGATACACCGCTTCTTATTTCTCTTCGTACTATGACGGGTACTGGGAAAACTGCAAGTGCTTGTGGTATTGCTGAAGTAGTTAACTGTTTTCGTAAATATAATAAGAAAGAAGATATTATGCTTGTTTTCTGTTGTAATGTTCGTCAAGTCATGGATCAAGTTGCTCAACTAGTATATAACTCAACTATTCCATTTGGAATTGCTGTTATTGATCAATATGTCGGCTTGAAAGAAATTAACAATTATAACTGTCCTAAAGATTCCGATCGCGTAGTAACAGTTTGTGGTCCCGATGCATGCATTGAAATTCTTAAGAAATATCCTAACTGTGTATTGTTTCTTGATGAGTTAACTATTGGTCTTGATCATAAGACAAGTATCGCAAAGACTAATGTTAAATTAATCTCTGAATATCTTCCTAAATGGACAATCTTATCTTCGGCAACTCTTCCTGAAAAATTACCTCAATGGATTATTGATAATCATGAAATTAAACATGGTAAAACTGATTTTATTGATATTTATTCTAATAAAATTCATATTGCTTGTGAAATTAAGACTCTTGATGGAAATCTCATGATTGCTCATTCTGGTTGTAAAACTAGCGAAGATCTTGCTACTACTATTACTCAAATCAAAGCGAATCCTTTCATTGGTCGTTCTTATACTTCTAATATGAGTAATGCTCTGCATAAGATTTTAATTGATAATAAAATTACAGATATTCCTAATATTAAGGATATCTTTGATAACACTGATAATCTTAATGCTGATAGTCTTCGATCTATTTCTATGGAAATGTTGACTTCTGTATGTAATTCAGATAATATTAGTATTAAAAAAATCTGCAATACTGATATTAAACCTCGCAATATAGATTATAATGAAGATAATAATCAAGATTTAGATGAAGATATTGCTTGGGAAAAAGAAGAAAAGTTTGCTATTGGTAATGATATTGATTATACAAAATTATGTACTAGTGCCGCTCATCGCTTTATGCGACCGACACTTATTGCTACACTTGATCCTGTTAAATTTGTACATGAAAACTTTGCAAATGAAGATATCCCTAATATTATTAAAGATTTTATTAAAGAATTTGGCACGGTTAAACAAATTAATGATCAATACGAACAAGAATTAAGTATTTGGCAAAAACAAGTAGAACGCTCTGAAAAAAGCATGGAAGATGCCAGTATTAAATCTAAAGAAGATCGTCTTCGCAAAACCGAGAATCTTCAATCTGAAAAACCAAAGATTAATATTAATGGTTTTCAAATTAACACAATTGATCATATTAAAAAGTATGCTAAAAATACTAAAAATCGTATCGAGAAATCTGCTGTTCGTAATGATATCGATGTGACTGAAATTATGACCGTTCCCATGGATGTTCCTGATAGTGTTCGTATTTTACTCGCATGTGGTATTGGTATTATTGGTAAGTATAGCGGTCGTTATACATCGTTTGTACGCAATCTTATGGATGATGGTAAGCTTGCTTACATTGTGGCCGACAGTTCAATTGCTTATGGTACAAATGTTCCTATTAATTGTGTCATAGTAACTAAAGAATTCTCTGATAATCATAGTATTAATACTATTTATCAGCTTATTAGTCGTGCTGGACGCGTTGGTCGCTCTTGGTATGCTGAAGCATTTGTTGATAATACTTGTGCTGCTACTATGATTGATTCTATTCAACGTAATAATATTAAGCATAACGTAGAGTTAGCTAACCTCGAAGAAATTCACGACGAATTAGTATCGACAAGTAACGATATTGACGATGCTCTTATTCTCGAACTTGCTCGTAAGAAAATGATTGAAATAGAACAAGAACGTAAAGAACAAGAACGACTTCAAAAAGAAGAAGAAGAACGACTTAAATTAGAAGCTGAAAAGAAATTACGTGAAGAAGAAGAACAAAAGAAACTTCAAGAACTGCGTATGCGTCGTAATGGAGGAGGAAATACACGTAGTTTAAATACAACTAGCTTATCAAATATTGTTAATGATCCACCATTAAATACTACAACAAGTATTAATGTTAATCCAATTGCTGCTGGATTTCAACGTTCTTCTGGTAATAACTTTACACGTAAAGTACCTACTAATAATCGCGGAGGTAACTCTACTTTTCAACAAAGAAATAAATGACTAATTAGTGTTATCTTAATTATTATCTTTGTCGTAATATATAGTATATTCTATATTTTATAATTACTTTTTTTATTATTTTTACAACAATTAAAAAAATTGGTCTCATAGACTCGACTACTTTTTAATTATCTATCAGCTAATTAAAAAAATTGATCTCATAGACTTGACTACTTTTTTTAATTATCTATCAGCTAATTAAAAAAATTGAAATTATCTATAGTCTGTAGATGTGATATATATTAATAATATAATATATTCAATCCCCAGACCTTTTTCAACATCACAAGTATGTTCTCTCCTTTTTGCTCCTCCGCTGGCCAAGTTTATGGCATGTTTGATACTCCTGTGCTTACTAATTACGGTATGATTACAGGTATGTCTATTAATGGACAAATGATTATGCAAGAAAATCCGGCAATCTCACTTAACTCATTTTTTGAACGCCCTGCCCCTCCAAAGTCAACTTATACTCTTAGCTGTGACCAAGTTATGGACATGGCTGATCGTCAACGCAATAGCGGTTATGTTAACAATACAAAAGTTCAATTAGAAGAATCTCTTCGGCTTCAAGCTGAAACAGCTGCTACTCTTGAAAAAGAGCGCCTTCGTGCTGCTGAAATTCAGCGTCAGTTAGATATTGAAAAAGAACGATTGCGTGCTGCTGAAATTCAACGTCAGTTAGATGTTGAACGAGCTAAGGCAAGTGGTAAAACAAATATTTTTAAGCGATTTATTGATGATACTATGTCTACTATTTCTTCTTTGTCACCCCCTGCATCTGTTCTAACTGATGATAATAGTGATGAGAGTGAAGAGAGTGATGATGATAATGATGGTAGTGATGACAGTGATGATAATGATTTTGATATTGAAAGTACTTTTAGTGATGATGAATCTGTAATTACAGATGAAAGTCTTAAGGCTTCAATTGATAAAATGAATGGAGTAGCTAAATTAGCTACTTGTACTAATTGTGATCAGTGTCATAATGGTGTTCAAAGTGTAGGTTGTATTTTTATGCATATCGATGCTGCCAATGATGATTTTGTATTTTTGATTGGTAACAATTCTATTGACAAAGCTTATTGCGATTATTCTCAGAAAATTAAAAAAAATACTGATGGTGAAAAGCCACTTAATTGTGCTACAAAGATTCTCAAGAAGTTTATTAACTTAGAATATGATTTTCAGTTTAATAAGTTTATTGATATTCCTTTGAAAGATGATAAACATGTTCACCGTGTCTTTATTATTAAGTGTAAAATTGATATGAAATTTAACAAGACTCTTATTGTTAATGAATTTAGTAATTTTTCACTTAAGAAAATGAATGAAAATTTGACTATGTTTCATGCAAATAAAATTGTTAATACTAATGGTATTACATGTAATATAAATAAACGTATTCGTAAGTTCTTTGAATTGTTTTACATTAAACACGTTAGTACTTAATTTTTTTATAGATTTAATAATTACTTATTAAGTTCACATTTAATTAAATCAATTATTTTATTTTGATATTCTAAATCATATTCAAAGTCTTTATTACAATCAATAATAATTACATTTTCTAATCCCATTAACCATTGTTCATGATATTCATGTAGTTTGTTTAAATATTCTAAAGTTATATTCTTTTCTTCTTCACGACCACGTTTAGCAATTCTATCATAAGCTATTTCTGGATTACAACGAAGATAAATATAAATTTGATTAGTATTAGCATTAACATATTTATGATAAAAATCATACCATAAATTATACATCTGATGTTCTATCTCATTTAATAGTTTATCATCATATAACATCTTCTCAAATACATTTCGATCTGTACCAAGTGATCGATCTAAAAATATAATACCATCCGAGTTACGTATAGCATCTTCTATTTTCATCATTCGTGTAATATAAGCTAAATTCTGAAAAGTATATGCCCATCGTTTAGTATCTTTATAAAACATTCCAAGAATATTATCATCGTTATTATTTTTAATATTTAACCACATATCAACTGGTTCTGATACTATAGTTGATTTATCAAAATTTTTTTTAAGAATTTGAGTAAATGTTGATTTACCAACTCCTATATTACCTTCAATCGCAATAACATTTTTATTATATTGAGACATAATTAAATAATATATATAGTATATTATTTAATATTTTATATATCTAAATAGATATATTTCAGTTTTTTTATTATAATATAATAAAAATATATCATATTATAATATAATTATGAAGTTAGATGTTAAAAATTTTATTAAGATTTTCATAATATTTATCTTAATTGATATGTTTTGGTTAAAATTTGTAGCAAGTAAAAAATATAGAGTTATGATTCGTAATATTCAAAACGAAGAAATGAAAATTAAAATGATACCAGGAATATTAGTATATGTATTTATGACATTACTATTTATTTTATTTTATAAACAAAGTGTATCTAAAATGTTTTTACTTGGTTTATTAACATACGGTGTTTATGATTTTACTAATCTTACTATATTTAATAAATTTGATAAAATATTTGCTGTATATGATACAATTTGGGGCGGTGTATTATTTGCTATTACTTATATCTTAGCATCAAAAATTAATTTTTAAATTATAAATTTATTCTATTTCAGTAACAGATGATAATCTTACTGGCTTAATAATTGAATCATCATTTGTTTTTACTTTTTCTTGTGATCTTTCTTGTATATTATTATTTATATAATGCATTGCTAAAATATTTGGTATGTTATAGATTATTTTATAGTCATTTAAAATATTAACTTGATTATTAAAAGAATAATTATTATCTATTAATGTTCTCTTTCTAAATATTGTTGTTGAAAGATTCATAAGTTTATATTCTGATACATCTTCTATTTTTTTATCTAAATCTAGTCTTGAATTATACATATCATAACTTATAGTCTTATAATTTGTTTGTGATACTATATTTTCACCTTTAATATTAATTATTTGTCCAGACATTTGATTTCTTTCTGGATATTGTATCATTAAATCTACTAGAGTAGATATCATATTATTTATTAAAATATCATTCTCGGTAATTTTAATAACATAATTACTTTGTAATGAACTAATAACTTTTTTAAGTACATCCTCTTCATTGTCTGCTGAAATTTCATCGTGTACTAAATCTGTTGCTCTTGATAAAGTAAACTTAATATTACGCGAGTTTAAACTTGTATTTACTAAAATATTATATACTTTATTATATGTATCATGTTTTAATACTTCTCCTTCCATTACTAATGATTTTGCTAATATAACATGTACATCTAATGCTATTTGACCTGTTTGATTTATAAAACTTGTTAAACATTTTGATAAATTATTAAAATTAATATCTTCTAGATACATTAGTATACTAACTATTGTATAACATGGTCGCATTATTTTATACAAATTATTCATACTTATTTTATTAGTAGTTGAATTCCATAATTGACAAGTATATATTTTTCCATGTCCATCATACATATCATTAATTGTATTAGTAAAATGTATTGGATAAAAAAAATAATCAGGAAAAATAGTTATAAATCTACTAATATCTTCGTCTGTATTAGTATTAGTATTACTATTTTTTATAGTTTCTATAAACTTATTTACATATTCAGTAAATACCAATGGACCAGTTACTTTCCACGGTTCTTTTTCATTTGACGACTCATTAATTTTTGTTTTATAATAATCGATAAGTTGTTTAAGTAACGGGTGATTTGGAATAAATCCAATTACGCCATTAGCTATTAAATTTTGTCTATTCTTTGTATTTTCATATCCACAAAATGCTTGTCGATTTAATAAATTATCATCAAATGGACTAATTGCATAACTATCTGCATCAACATAAATTCCACCATATTTATTTAAAATTTCTATTCTCATAATATCTACTTTTGCACGAACATCTGTTATTATATTTATTTGTTGTGTACATTCAAACATCATAAATCTTTTTTTAATTTCTTCTTCTGTCCATAATATATATTCATAATTATTATTAAGTTCTTTGATAGACTTCATTTCTTCAACAGGCATTTCTTTATCACCGATCCATATTTGATGGATAATCTTTGGTATTGTTTGCATAATAATATTTAAATATATACTAGTATTTAAATATATTTATTTTTGTTTTGACCATCCTGCTATAATCATTGATACTATTAAAATACCTGTTCCTGAACCAACATATCTTGTATATTTTATTCTCTCTTCTGGATGTTTATCAAATTCTACTATTTTTTTAGCAAAACCTAATGACGGTGATTCATAATTTTTAGCATACATAACCTCTTGATAGCCAAATTGAATTAATACTAATATCATTATAATTATTAAAAAGTATTTTATGCTGTTTAATTTTTTTTTATTTGTTTTATATAATGCATATAATATAATAACTAATTTAAATAAATCTCCAAAATGATCATAATAATCTCCAAATTTAGTTTGTTGATTAAATTTACGTGCTATTTTACCATCTGTACAATCAAAATAATATGCTATTATTAAAAATAACGCAGCTAATTTAAAACGACCTTTAAAAATAAAATAAGCACAAAATATACCAGATGCAATACTCATAGTAGTAACCATGTTCGGAGTAATTCCATATTCATGGTATTTATCAAGATGTGTTTCTATAAATTTATATAATAAAACGTCTAAAGGACATTCATATTTATTCGGTAATTTATTTACCATTATATATTTATATATTATTAAAATATATAAATATATTATTTATATCTAAATTAACTAAATGATCTTATTTATATATTTTTATTATATTTTGGATCACATAAGAAATAGTGAATACCTGATAATATAGCAACATTAAATACTACTGGATATAAATAGGCTGAAGCTGATTCTAATTTACCAACAAATAATGTAAAGAATACATAGATTAAACCAACAGTAAATACACCATATGTTATTGATGATTTAACATTCTTACATTTAGTAAAGCAATAATTAAAGTAATCCATTGATGTAGCTATTACAAAAAATACTACAAATAAGAATAATAATTTCGTTTTATCTAATTTCTTTAAATGTGGTAATAATAAATATGAAATTAATGATAATACAAATGATGATAATAAACCAACATGAATTGAACGGCGTAAATCGCAAGACATTATTATATATTGATGTTAGAAAATTATATTATTAATCTTATAATTAAAAAAAATATATTTATTTATCACGATCTATTATGACCACATGCTTTACAAGTCTTAGTAGTGTTTTTTTTCTCTTCTATAATTGAAAATTCTGGATTTTTACATTTAGGACATAATACTTCCATCTTAATAAAATCTTCTAAATAGTTTTCTATATTATCTACTGTTTCTACTTTTCTTATAAACACTCCATCTTTATCTATTATATTAACACATGCTTTCTTTTTAATAAATTTTAAAATATCATTAACAGGCAAACCCAGTTGTTCTCCTATTTTATCTATATTAATTAATTTTGTCAAACCACCATGTGAATTTTGAATTACTATTTCTATTTTATCTCGCTTATATCTATAAGTAGGATCATCTACTGATTTTGGAATATTAACTTTTACCATATTTTATATTGATAAGTTATGTTATAATCATCTACTTAACTTATTATTAGTTTATTAATATATTTTCATTTTTTATAGTTAATTGATTCACTTTAATTTTAGTTAAAGCTCATTATTTTTTTATTAGATTATCTAACAAAAAATTGAAAACTAAAATATATACGATATTTAATATACTTAAATATAAATAACTACACTTATTACAATAACAACTTATAATGGTTGATAACAATATTATTCGAATTCGAGATAGTCTTATTTCTAAGCGACAGGCTCAGATTAAATGTAGCGGTTATCAATCTATGACTAATTCTAATCATATGTGTGCAATTTTAAATACATCCGGTGTCCCCATTTCGTACGGAACTAATATTTTTAACGTTGGAAGTTCTTTAACTGAGCACGCTGAAGCACAAGCTTTGAGGAAGTTGTGTGAGAGGATGGGGAGGCCTAGTAAAAAGATTAAGATTGATCTAATTGTCGTTAGAACTAATTATTCTAATTCTAAGCCATGTAATCGTTGCATTAATCGTATGCTAGAATTATCTGATCGTTTTAACATTCGTAACATTTATTATACTGATAAAAAAGAGCCTGATAGTCTGCGATGTGTAAAGTTTTCAAAACTAATTAATGAGGATCGTCATTTTTGTTCTTACGATCGTAATAAAGTACGTAATACTTTTGTAGATTCTTACAATCCAGTGTTTTGTTGCTAATTACTGATTCTCAAAAACAAGTGACATATAATAACTACTTACACGTAATTGTATAGGATGCATTCTTTTTTTTATATCTATATTGTAATCTGCAAAATTCTTTTTTTCTAATAATTTAATATTATTTTCATTAAATACTTTTATTAATTTCTCTATATCTATAATTGGTTCTATTGATCCGCTTGATACACCATATGCCCCTTTAAAATATACGATAATATTATTATCTTTTTCTGGAATATTATCTCTTGCTTCATACATTGGTATGATTGCAAATATTGGTTCTTGTCTATTTCTTACTTCTACATGTTTATATCTTTTAAAATCATTATGAATTTTATTACCATCCATACATGTTATTATAATCTTTGTTCCTGATTTCATTACTTTCTTTAAATTATCTATAACTATGTCTATTTCATTCATCATATAATGTAATGTAAATTGAAATGTTATAACATCATATTTATTATCTAATGCTATTTTATATTTTTTATCTTTTGTCCAATCTATATTTCCTACACCGTTTATAACATCTAATTTACCTGTAAAACCATGTTGTTTTAAACGTTCTTCTCCCATCTTAATAGATTCTATAGATGGTTCTATACCTACAACATTCTTAATATTATTTTCTTGCCATATTCTCATGTCTGTTAATTTTCCTGATCCAACATCTAATAAATAATTTATATTTCTTGCATATTGACCTAGTATATTCTTTTTTATCATAATATGAAAATATTTAATTATATCTGTGTCTGGATCTTTTACCATGATTCCTTTATAAATATCAAATCCTTCTGCATTACAATGTTTTATTAATTTTTTTAATTCATCTAATGAGTAATCTTTATTATAATATTCTTTTAGTGCTTTTTGTAAAGAATTAAAATATGTTTCTAAATACTTTCCATAAAATACAACAAGACGACCTTGTCTAATTGTAATATTTGGTAAACATAATTTATCCCCAACATTTATTTTATTTATATCTTTTAACATTATTAAATCAGCCATCGAAGACACCGATGCTCTTTGTAAAAATCTATATATCGATAAATTAACATTCATAAATTTCATTCCTAAGAAATAAAAATGAAAAACTGAATTAGATAATACATCATATATATCTTTTGCTCCATCTAATGCTGGAAGTTGATATGTAAACCAATGTTTCTTATATTTTAATGGTTCTTCATCTGGTTTTAAATAATAATCTCCTGTTGAGTTTAATACACTAATATCTAAATCATCATATTTTGAATATATATCTCTTAAAAATGTTTTTGTTTGTTCAACATTTTGATCTAATTTAGCAACTATAACATCTACATCTCTTGTATAAGTTGTACCTAGTGCTGAAAATAATGATCCACTATGTATTAAATATTTATCTCTTTCTTGAAAAGATAATGTATGTATATAATTATTATAGTTTTGCATTATGGTATATACTTTTAATGCTTCTGGATCTTTTAAAAATGCTCTAATTCTATCTATACGTTGATATTTTAATATATTTATTGTTTCTATTGTTAATAAAAAGCTAAGGGTATCATAATAATTTTTAATTTCTATATAATTATCTAATTTAAATTCTTTATCTTTTTCAATAATATTTAAATATACTGTATCTGATATACTTAAAGTTTGTTTAATATTCTGTATGTTTACATTATTTAGTTCTAATACATTTGATTTATAATTTTCCATCAATTCTAATAAAGTTAAAAAATTATCAATCTCTTTATTATCTAATCTTATTTTTACATAAGTACAATCTTTAAACTTATTTCTTGATAATATAAATCTATAATTATCTATGTTATTTAATAAATATAATCTAATAGGATCTAATAAATATGTTACTCTTTTAATTTTATGTATATACTCGTCTTTTACTTCTTTTATTTTATCAATACATTCTTTATAAAAAGTAAATTTACTATCTATTTTATAATTTTGTAAAAAATTTATTATATCATTCTGTTTAATCATATATATTATATATTTATATATAAAAGTTAACCAAATAATTAAAATAAAAATTGAATTATAAAAGTGAAGTATAAACTTAATTTAAGTATATAGTAAATATATAATCTATACTAAATATGAGTGGAATAATTATTAACTCACAAACTAATCATGATAGTAAAGCTAAAAAAGATAATGATAGTAAAGTAATCTATAATATTGTTGCTGAATATATTTGGATAGATGGTGATCTTAATCTTCGTTCAAAAACTAAAATCTTTGAACGCAATAAATTAGTTACATGTATTTATAATTTCTCTGATTGGAATTTTGATGGATCTTCAACTGGTCAATCAGAAACTAAAACTTCTGATCTAACTATTCGACCAATATATTATGTTCCTAACCCATTAATTGCTAAATCTGATCGTGCTAATAATTGTTATTACTATCTTGTTCTTTGTAAAGTTCTTAATCATCAATCTAATAATTATGATAAATTAGTTGATATCTTTCGTATGACTAAACATCATGATGCTTGGTTTGGTATTGAACAAGAATATATCATTCTTGATTATGATAATAATCTATTTGATTCTAATACTATTAATAAAAAAAGTCTAGATTATAATAAAAATCAACATTATTGTTCAGTAGGTTCTGGTAAAGCACTTGGTCGCAAAATTGCGATGGATCATATGCATGCTTGTCTTGAAGCAGGTATTAAAATATGTGGAATTAATTCAGAAGTTACACCAAGTCAATGGGAATTTCAAATTGGTCCTATTAATGCTATAGAAGTTTCTCATCAACTATGGGTCGCTCGTTATATTCTTATCCAAATTGCTGAAAGTTATTATGCATCTATTACGTTTCATCCAAAACCGTTTGAACATCTAAATGGAAGTGGTGCACATACTAATTTTTCAACAAGAGATATGCGTAAAGATAATGGAATTACTAAAATTTATGAAGCAATTAATAAATTAGAAAAAACACATGAAAAACATATTTTAGTATATGGTAAAGATAATGATAAACGATTAACTGGTATTCATGAAACAGCTAATATTAATACTTTTAGTTATGGTAATTGTGATCGAGGATCAAGTATTCGTATTCCAATTAATGTACTACATGATAAAAAAGGTTATCTAGAAGATCGTCGCCCTGCTGCTAATATGGATCCTTATCTTGTAACTCGCATGTTACTTGAAACTATTTGCTGTTAAATATTTATTTATACTTTATATGTTCGATCATTTATAATTTCTGTTACCAACGTAATAGCATTTGTTTTACTTTTTAATTGTAATTGATCACGTTCTAAGTCTTTTTCTTTTTTTGAATTAACTAAACCTTTTAATCTAATACGATTTCCTTCTCTTAATTTTGATGTTAGACAATTATTTTTTTCTAATAATTTCATTTTTTCATTTGTAATATCATAATAAACATCTTTATCTAAGCATAATTGATCATATTTAAATATTTTATCTTCACATAAATGAGTATCTCTATTTAATATATCTGATGAAAATTGTAAACTAATAGTTGAAGATCTTATTAATCTTTCTTTTAATAAATCTCTATTATCTTGTATAGCAAATATTTCTCTTAATATTTGTTTATCTCTTTCATTTGGTATACTATCTAATAACGATGTATCTTTTAATACTGATGTTAAGAAATATAATATGTATATAATTATTCTATATAATTTAATATGTTTTAATAATATATATATCATATTACTATTTTCATAGTTTTCTTGTGGAATTCTATAACTAAACTCACCATTATTAGGTCTTAATGATAAATATTGTTTAACATCGTCATAGATTTGATGTTTACATTTCTTATCTATTGATGGACAACTATTTATTGCGTCTAATAATTTTTGTGTTTTTATTTGTAAATCAAATTCTTGATTAAATGTTGCAAAATATTGTCCTATTTTTTCTAATGGGACTTGTCTATTTAGTAGTAATACAAATGTTGTATATATTGTCCACGACGCACAAAATCCACTATTCCCCTGTAATGGAGATATTTTTTTTATATGTAATGGTAAATTATTAAAATCAGTTATATTCTCTCTTTCTATCTCTATTTCTTCACCAACCTGTAATCCAGTTTTTGTATTTATTATATAATCTAAATAATAACTATGTGGTAATGTCGCAAATATATATCTAATTGCTCTTCTTACACTATTTCTACAATATACATTTGTATGTCTGTGGGGTTCAGTTCTTAAACATAAATACGAATCATAAGTATCTGATGGATTTTTTTTAAATCTATAAATTACTACTGAATTTGCATGACCATCGTATCTTGTCATATTATTTGGTTTATTATCAAAAAATGCTAATCCAACAATTAAAATTTGAACATTTAATGTTGGATTTTTATTAAAATTATCTAATATATCTTTTATAACTTGTTCTTTTTTATTTGACATTAGTAATTTTATTTTTTCTAGATCATCAGATACATTATTTATATTATCTGATATATGTATTAATTCTAATATATCTGAACTAGTTATTAATGAATTTAAAATATTTACAATACCTATTATTTTATTTCGATTTTCTTGTATTTTATTATAAATATCAACTATATTATTATTTAATGGAATTAAACTATAATTACTATTTACTAATTGTCTCAATTTATTAATAAATATTCTAGAAGGAATTATATCTGTTATAGTTAGTTCGTGTAATAAATTTAAGTCTTCATCTGTTATTTGTTCAAGTACTTTATATATTTTTTTATTCTTATTAATTAAATCTATTATTTCATTTATTAATCCAATAATATCTTTTTTTATTTGTTGTATTTCTAATTCTTTTTTTGCATACTCCAGAATTTTTATTGATTTTAATTTTTCTGCTGTTAAATCCAAATTTATTTTACCTACATTTGGTTTATCTGGTTCTTGAATAATTGAAATTGATATATTATTTAATAATTTTGGATTTCTTAATTTATCTGACGATAATTGTGGATATACCATATAATTATAAAAATATCTATAATAATTTTGAATACTTTCACGAATAAAATCTATAGTTTCTTTTGTTAAACGCTTATTAAATATATAATCTGTTTCTAGATTATATGGCTCTGGTATAGGTAAAAAGCAATCTAAATCAAATATATCACTTAATAAACAATGACTACTTGATATATTTGCACCGCCTATGTATTTTTTTAAATCATTGTATTTTTTTTTATATTTTAAATATTTTTGATGATATGACATATTATAATAATTAAATAGAAAAAAAATTAATACTTAAAAAAGATATATATATTAATTATATATTATGCCGGAAGGACCTGAAATTAAATATATTGGTCAAGTTTGTTTAGCAACTATAAAAAATTATGAATTAACTAATATAATATCAAATTCCAAAGATGTTGTAAAAATACCAAAAAAATCAAAAGTTATAAATGTTATTACTAAAGGTAAATTATTAGTTTTAATCTGTGAAGATTATTATTTTCATATTCATTTTGGTTTAACTGGTTGGTTGGTATTTGAAGATCCTAAATATCCTAAATATGAATTAGAATTTAAAAAAGGTGATATTATACAAAAAGTTTATATAGATGATATGAGAAGATTTTCTAAATTAAAAATATTAAATGCTGATAAACATGTTAAAGTTATAGATAAATTAGGTATTGATATTTTGACACCAGAATTTACTTTAGAGTTTTTTACTAATTGTATTAAACATGTCAAAAAAATGATAGTCGCTTTCTTATTAGAACAAAGTAAATTTTGTGGTATAGGTAATTATATCAAAAATGAAAGTTTATATATTGCAAAAATTGATCCTCATAGAACTACTGATGATCTCGATGATGATGAAATAGTTAAATTATATAATGCCATTTTATATTGTGCTTATTCGAATACTTTAGAATTAATAAAAAATGATAAGGATCTTAAACATGATAAACAATATAAAGATTTAGTTAAATTTCTTAAATCTATTGATACACAAGTACCCTATAAATTTAAAGTTTATGAAAAAAATAAAGATCCTAAAGGTAATAAAGTTATACATACTGAAATAGCTGGTAGAAAGACTTATTATGTTAAAGAGATTCAAGAGTAATAAAAATTGAAATATTGTATTATCTTATACCTCTATAAAAAAAAATATAAGTAACTCATTGGCATCTCTGACGCGCTCACTATGGCTTTCTGCCCTACAAGCTCCCGTGCCAATGGCGGCGGTTATACCGTTAGCTCAACACATGCGAAGCCGATGAAACATTCGGCTCCAAAACATCATCATGGTAACAAAATTGATTGCGATTTTATCGAATTTGATCTTACAACTAACAAAACATTACCTCGCAAGTCTACGCGTTTTGTTCAGTCAGTGTACCCTATTCCTCACAAGCTGTTTGATGAACTCGATAGGTACCGGCATACTTTTCGCAAAACTTACGGAGACAGTATGTACGTTTGCGGTCCCGTGTACGCATCAACTACTGGTCGTTCTCCGGATTTTCAGTGTTTGGTTTCTGGCAAACAGTTCATTGGCGAAGAGCTTAACGACAGTATCCAGCGCGAATTTTGCGAAGAGATTGGTGTCGGATTCACCGATTCTCCTATTCACATTGGTCTTGACAAATACAAGGGAAAAACTAGTTCATACGGTTACATTCACGCCGGTAATGCGATCGTCTCTGGTACCGATCCTCATTTTATCCACGGCCGTGACAATTTTCGTCAACGTCTTAACTATGCACTTGTTGGTACTCGCGACAATTTGATCCGTCTCTTTCGGGCTGGCCAAACGCTTAAGCTGTCCGAACATCCGGAAGGTGGTATTATTGGTGTCGCAATCGTTCGCTTTTCTGATGTTCGTAGAACAGTTAATTAATTTTTTT
>JACCDO011550835.1_pt1 | contig 18505 bp, 2 predicted proteins | sample 7446101 | NCBI WGS metagenome assembly JACCDO01 (sample SAMN15323440, study PRJNA562643) | freshwater metagenome | isolation source: river surface water | place: USA:Blue River Watershed | collected 2017-08-16 | reverse complement strand
GACGATGGAAACCGATGACATTGCTGTCATAACCACCGACCAGATCGGTGCCATGAGCACCGCGCAAGTCGCGTCTTTGACCACGGCGCAAGTCGTGGCCTTGACCACCGCTCAAGTGTCGAAATTGAGCACCGACCAATTGGCAGCGTTGAAGACCGCGCAGTTGGTGCAAATGCAGACCGAAGACTTTGCAGCCATCACTACTGCACAAATCAGTGCGCTGACCACCGCGCAAGTGGCAAACTTGACCACCGATCAGGTGGTGGCCTTGACGACGGATCAAGTCTCTAACCTGACCACCGCGCAACTGGCGGCATTGACCACAGCCCAACTGGTGACGATGGAAACCGACGATGTCGTGGCCATCACCACCGACCAAATCACCGGTTTCAAGACCGCGCAAATCGCTTCACTGACCACCGATCAATTGGTGACATTGACGACAGGCCAAGTGGCAATTTTGACCACCGCGCAGTTGGCATCCATCACCACGGCGCAACTGGTGACGATGGAAACCGACGATGTCGCGGCCATCACCACCGACCAAATCACTGCGCTCACCACCGCGCAAGTGGCGTCCTTGACCTCAGACCAGGTATTGGCTTTGAGCACCGGCCAACTGGCCACACTCAAGACCACGCAAATCGTGGCCTTGACGACAGACAACCTGGCTGCCATCACCACCGCCAACATCACCGCTTTGACCACGGCGCAAGTGGCAAACTTGACCACCGCGCAAGTGGTGGCCTTGACCACCGATCAGGTGGGCGTGCTCAGTACCGACCAAATCGCCGCACTGACCACCGCGCAACTGGTGAAGATGGAAACCGATGACATCGCTGTCATTACCACCGACCAGATCGGTGCCATGAGCACCGCACAAGTCGCAGCTCTGACCACCGATCAGGTGGTGGCCTTGACGACAACACAGACCAACAGTTTGAGTACCGACCAGTTGGCTGCGTTGAAGACCGCGCAATTGGTGCAGTTGGAAACAGCAGACATCGCGCTGTTGTCGACAGACCAAGTCCGTGCTTTGAAAACTGCACAAGTCGCAGCGCTGACTTCTGACCAAGTGGTGGCTTTGACGACGGATCAAGTGTCTAACTTGACCACCGCGCAATTGGCGGCCTTCACCACTGCCCAGTTGGTGAAAGTAGAAACCGATGACTTGCAAGCCATCACCACCGACCAGATTTCTGCGTTGAAGACTGCTCAGGTGGCCGCATTGACCACCGATCAAGTGGTGGCCTTGTCTGAAAATCAAGTGGCCTCATTGACCACCGCCCAGTTGGCGGCGATCACTACCGCTCAATTGATCACGATGGAAACCGACGATGTCGCCGCCATCACCACCGATCAAATCACAGCGCTGACCACCGCACAGGTAGCGGCATTGACCACCGACCAAGTCGGGGCCTTGTCTGAAGACCAGGTGGCTACGCTGACCACCAAGCAATTAAATGTGTTGACGTCGGCGCAAGTGGCAGCCTTGTCGGTAGACCAAGTGGCGGCCATGACCACCGCGCAATTAGCCGGTCTGGCGACACTGCAATTGACACAGATGGAAACCGATGATTTCGCAGCGATCACCACGGCGCAAATCACGGCTTTGACCACCGCACAAGTCTCCGTGTTGACCTCGGACCAAGTAGTGGCCATGACCAATGACCAGTTGGCGACATTGACCACTGCGCAAGTGACTGCCATTACCACTGACAATTTGGTGAACATCAGCACGGCGCAAATCACCTCATTGACCACCGCCCAAGTGGCTGCGTTGACGACAGCACAAGTGGTGGCATTGACCACCGACCAAGTGGCTGCATTGAGCACCAGCCAATTGGCCAGTGTGACCGCCGCCCGACTGGCGAAGATGGAAACCGATGATGTCGCCGTCATCACCACCGAGCAAATCGCCGGCTTGACCACGGCGCAAATCGCGGGTCTGACCACGGCACAAACGGTGACCTTGAGCTCTGACCAATTGGCAGCGCTGACGACGGACCAAGTAGCCGCCATCACCACGGCCAATCTGGTTGCCATCACTACCGATCAGATCACGGCCATCACCTCGGATCAAATCGCTGCTTTGACCACGGCGCAGGTCGTGGCCTTGAGCACCGGTCAGACCGTGACATTGACCACCAACCAGTTGGCCAACCTGACCACGGCGCAATTGGCCAAGATGGAAACCCGCGATTTCGCAGCGGTCACCACTGACCAGATCACCTCCTTGACCACGGCGCAGGTGTCCTCCATCACCACCGCGCAAGTGGTGGCACTGACCACGGATCAAGTGGCCACATTGACCACCGATCAATTGGCAGCCATCACTACCGCGCAATTGGTGACGATGCAGACCGATGATTTGCAGGCCATCACCACCGACCAGATCACCGCTTTGACAACGGCGCAAGTCGCATCCTTGACCACCGCACAAGTGGTGGCATTGACCACTGATCAAGTGTCCAAGCTGACCACCGATCAATTGGCAGCCTTGACCACCGCCCAGCTGGTGACGATGGAAACCGATGATTTGCAGGCGATCACTACCGCCCAGATCACCGCTTTGACAACGGCGCAAGTGGCAAACTTGACCACCGCGCAAGTGGTGGCCTTGACCACAGACCAAACAGCCGCGCTAACCACCGATCAACTGGCAGCCATCACCACGGTGCAGTTGGTGAAGATGGAAACCGATGACTTTGCAGCGATCACGACCGCTCAGATCACGGCCTTGACCAGCGCGCAAGTGGCGGCCTTGACCACCGATCAAGTGGTTGCTCTGACCACTGACCAAGCGGCTGCGCTGGCCACCTCACAGTTGACCTCATTCACCACTGCACAGTTGGTGAAGATGGAGACAGATGATTTGCAGGCCATCACCACGGACCAGATCACGGCTTTGAAGACCGCGCAAATTGCGTCATTGACCACCGATCAGGTGGTGGCCTTGACCACCGACCAAATGGCGGTGCTCACCACGGCACAACTGGCGGCCTTCACCACCGCGCAGTTGGTGAAGATGGAAACCGATGATTTGCAGGCCATCACCACGGATCAGATCAGCGGCTTGAAGACAAGCCAAATCGGAGCCTTGACCACCGATCAAGTCGTGGCTTTGACCACCGGCCAGACAGCGGCGCTCACGACCGCACAATTGGCAGCCATCACCACCGCGCAGTTGGTGACGATGGAAACCGATGACTTTGCGGCCATCACCACCGACCAGATCACCGCTTTGACCACGGCGCAAATCGCGTCGCTGACCTCTGACCAAGTCGTGGCCATGAGCACGGACCAGTTGTCCACGCTCAAGACCTCGCAAGTGACTGCGTTGACCACAGGCAATGTGGCTGAGATCACCACAGACCAAATCACGTCATTGACCACTGCGCAAATCGCTGCATTGACCACAGCGCAAGTGGTGGCCTTGACCACGGATCAAATCGTGACTTTGACCACCGACCAGTTGGCGGCATTGAAGACAGCGCAAGTGGCCAGCATGCAAACCGATGATGTGGCGGCTATCACCACCGACCAGATCACGGCCTTGACGACGGCACAAGTGTCTTCTTTGACCACCGCACAAGTGGTGGCCTTCACGACTGACCAGATGCTCACCCTGACCAATGAGCAATTGGCCAGTTTGAAGACCTCGCAGTTGGCAAGTATGCAAACCGATGATTTGCAGGCCTTGACCACGGCACAAATTGCGGCCTTGACCACGGCACAAGTGTCTTCTCTGACCACCGCGCAAGTGGTGGCATTGACAACCGACCAGATGGCGGCACTGACCACTGCGCAACTCGCTGCGTTCACCACCGCCCAGTTGGTGAAGATGGAAACCGATGATGTGGCGGCAATCACCACCGATCAGATCACCGCGCTGAAGGCGACCCAAGTGGCTGCATTGACCACCGACCAGGTCGTGGCTTTGACCACCGCTCAGGTGTCTACTTTGACAACAGCGCAGTTAGTGGCAATCACCACCGCGCAAGTGGTCAAGATGGAAACCGATGATGTGGCTGCCATCACTGACACGCAGATCACCGCTTTGAAGGCGACACAAATCGCCGCCATGACATCTGACCAAGTGGTGGCCTTGTCCACCACCCAGTTGGCTGCTTTGACCACGGCGCAAGTGGTGGCCTTGACCACGGATAACCTGGCGGCTATCACCACCGATCAAGTCGCTGGAATTTCCACGGCGCAAATCGCGGCCATGAGCAACTCACAAGTCGCTGCATTGACCACGGCGCAAGTGGTGACGCTGAGCACCGACCAACTCGCCAGCCTGACCACGGCACAGGTGAGCAAATTGGTGACCAATGACATCGCAGCCATTACCACCGACCAGATCACTGCCTTGACCACCGCTCAGGTGGCGGTATTGACCACGGCTCAAGTTGTCGCTTTGTCGACCGGTCAAATCGTCAGTCTCACGACCGACCAATTGGCGGCGCTGAAAACCGTTCAATTAGCAGCTATGGAGACCGGTGACTTTGCAGCCATCACCACGGCGCAAATCTCAGCCTTGACCACAGCCCAGGTAGCGGCACTCACCACAGACCATGTGATGGCCTTGACCACCGACCAGATGGCGGCTTTGACCACCACGCAGTTGGCGGCATTCACCACCTCGAGAGTGGCAAAATTTGAAACGAATGATTTGGTAGCGATCACTACTGACCAGATCACAGCCTTCACCTCGCTTCAAATGACGGCACTGACCAGCGCGCAAGTGGTGGCGTTGACCACAGACCAAGTGGCCGCCCTCAAGACTTCGCAGTTGGCGGCATTCACGAACGCACAGTTGGTGAAGATGGAAACCGATGATGTGGCTGCGATCACGACAGACCAAATCACGGCCTTGACCACGGCGCAAATCGCGGCTTTGACCACCGATCAGGTGACCACACTGTCCACCGCTCAGGTCGCCAGTTTGACCACCAACCAATTGACCAGCCTGACCACGGCACAGTTGGTGACGATGGAAACGGATGACATCGCGGCCATGACCACGGCTCAGATCTCTGCCCTCAAGACCACACAAATCGCTGCATTGACCTCGGCGCAAGTCGTGGCCTTGACCACCGATCAGGTGGCAGCCCTGACCACGGCTCAGGCCGCCAGCCTGACCACAGCCAACCTGGCCAAGGTCACCACGGACCAGATCACCTCCTTCACCACCGCACAAATCGCGGCCTTGACCACCTCGCAAGTGCTGGCCTTGACCACCGATCAGGTGTTGACGCTGAGCACTGACCAGTTGTCCAGCCTGACCAGTTTGCAAGTGTCGAAGATGCAAACCGACGATATCGCCGCCATTACCACTGACCAGATCACGGCATTGACCACGGCGCAAGTGTCTGCTTTGACCACCGCACAAGTCGTGGCCTTGACGACCGGGCAGTCGACCACGTTGACCAGCACGCAATTGGCGGCACTCACCACAGCGCAAGTCGCGAAGATGGAGACGAATGATCTGGTGGCCATCACCACCGATCAAATCACTTCATTGACGACAGCGCAAATGGCGGCGTTGACCACTGACCAGGTCGTGGCCTTGACCACAGACCAGGCTGCCACACTGACCACCAAACAATTGGCCAGTTTGACGACCGCGCAGTTGGCGAAGATGGACACCGATGACATCGCGGTACTGACCACGTCACAACTCACCGGTTTGACCACGGGTCAAGTGACATCGATGACCTCGGCGCAAATCGTTGCCTTGACCACCGACCAAGTGGCTGCTTTGAGCACGCTGCAATTGGCCAGTTTGAACTCGGTGCAAATCGCCAACATGCAAACCCGTGATGTCGCAGCCATCACCACGGCTCAGATCACAGCGTTGACGACCGCACAAGTGGCCAAGCTGACCTCGGACCAGGTGGTGGCATTGACCACCGATCAACTCGGCGCGATGAAGTCAAGCCAGTTGCTGGGGCTGAGCACCGCCAATGTAGCGGCCATCACGACCGATCAGGTCCCTGCGTTGACCACAGCGCAGGTCGCCGGTTTGAGCACCGTCCAGGTGGTGGCTTTGACAACGGCGCAAGTGGCCACGCTGACCACCAGTCAGTTGGCGAGCTTGACCACGGCCCAAGTGGCCACGATGGAAACCGATGACATCGCGGCCATCACCACCGACCAGATCACGGCTCTGAAGACAGCGCAAATCGCCGCGCTGACGACGGCCCAAGTGGTGGCATTGACCACGGCCCAAGTCAGCACATTGACGACCGACCAGTTGAATGCCATGACCACCGATCAGTTGGTGAAAATGGAAACCCGGGACATCGCGGCGTTGACCACCAGCCAAATCGCGGCTTTGAAGACGGCCAAAATACCTGCGCTGACGACAGCCCAGATCGTGGGCCTGAGCAGTGACCAGGTGGCGGCTTTGACCACGGCCCAGTTGGTGAGTGTGACCACAGCGCAATTGGTGAAGATGGATACTGAGGACATTGCGGCGATGACCACCGCGCAAGTGGCCTCTTTGTCCAAAACCCAGGTCGCCGCGCTCACTACAGCTCAAGTCGTGGCCATGACGACCGATCAAGTCTCTGCGCTGACCACCGCTCAATTGACGGCCCTGACGTCGGTACAACTGGCGAAGATGGAAACCGATGATTTGGTGGCTTTGAGCACGACTCAAATCCGCAGCCTGACCTCGGATCAGTTGTCGTACTTGACCTCGGCTCAGATTTCTTCGCTGGAAACCATTGATATTGCGGCATTGACCAATGCCCAGGTCAAGGCGCTGACCACGGGTCAGCTCAGCGGATTCACCGCCAATCAGATCAGTGCACTGACCACATCACAGCAGTCCGCGCTGTCCACAGCGCAAAAAACAGTGCTGGGATTGAGTTAAACCTTGCGGACTGGTCGGCGGCAAAACTTTCCAAAGTTTTGCCGCCGACAGTCGATTACCCCGGACGAACTCGTACGGGCACTGACAGCGGGTCAAACCGCTGTATTTAAAAATAGCAATAGTCAGGCATGAATGACTTGCAGCAGCCTATTTTGTAAAAAAATGTAAGAATTTTTTGTCAAGTTTCCCGATTTGCTGCCGATTAACCGTAACTACTTGGAATGTTCCAAGTTCAGGGACGAATCATGGCAACAGCAATTACAGGAATTTCAGGCGCAAGTTTGAGTTTTATTCGCTCAATGGCGACAGCCGATATTGCTGTGTCCACGTCGGATCAGATGTCATTGTTGACCAGTACGCAAATCGCGGCGATGTCAACTGCCCAAATAGCTGCCTTAAATACTTCTTCTGTCAACAGTTTAAGCACGTCGGCGCTTAGCAGTTTTTCTGTCAACCAAATATTCGCATTGATGACCGCACAAATTGCGGCTCTCAGCGCAGACACACAAATTGTGGCGCTTAAAAATACGCAAGTCGCCGCACTGAGCACATCCCAGGTGCTGGCACTGAGCACTGATCAGGTGGTTGCATTGACAACCAGCCAAGTGTCAAAAATGACAACAGCACAAATCGCTGCGATGACAACCGCGCAAATCGCATCCATGGAAACGGACGATTTGGTGAGTTTGACCAGTGGCCAAGTAGCCGCACTCAAAAGCTCTCAAATTGCTGCTTTGACCACGGATCAATTTTCGAAACTGACGACTAACCAAATCAAATCTTTCACGGCAGGCCAGATGCTTGGATTCAGAACGGATCAGGTGGTGGCATTGTCGACGGATCAAGTCGGTGCATTGACCACTTCGCTAGTGGCAGCAATGTCTTCAGCACAAATGGCTGCCATGGAAAACGAAGACATCGCCGTGTTCTCCACCAGTCAATTCAGCAGCATCTCTACAGCGGGTGTCAGTGGGATCACGACTGACCAACTTGCCAACATATCTACCAAACAACTCAATAGTATGAGTTCAAACCAAGTGGCAGCACTTGGAACCCAGCAAATCGTGGGATTGACAAGCAGTCAGTTTGGCAATTTGGGCACAAAACAATTGGCGGGCCTGGGTACAAAGCATATTGCTGTTTTAGAAACGGACGACTTGGCAGCATTGAGCACAGCCATGCTCAAATCGCTCTCTACATTGCAAGTGTCATCGATCAGTTCTGACCAACTGGTTGCGCTGGGTACTAATCAAATCAGTTCACTCAATACCAACCAGTTATCTGCGTTGAGCACATCCGCCGTTGCGGGTATGGAAACCATAGATTTGGTGGTCTTAAGCACCGGCCAGATCAACAGCTTGCGATCTGCACAAATAGCTGTATTGAGCACAGCTCAAATTGAATCACTGACAACCAAACAAGTCACCAATTTCAGTGTGGCACAACTGAACAATTTGACGACTTCGCAATTCGCTGCGTTGAGCATGGATCAAGTGGGGGTATTGACCTCTAAGCAAGTGAGTTCACTAGGCACTAGGTTGATTGCTGCTTTTGAAACTGACGATTTGGCAAGCTTAAAAACATCACAACTGCTAGGAGTTAGCAGCAGTCAAATTGCCGCATTGAGTACCAATCAAATCGTGGCTCTGACGACGGAACAAGCATCAAGCATGACCAGTACACAGCTTGCAGGCTTAACGACAGGGCAAATAAGAGCTTTGCAAACTGATGACCTGCTGGCAATGACCACGGCACAGATCTCAAAATTCAGCACTGCGCAATTGCAAGGTTTAGGCACAGACCAAATAGCTGTCATGTCTACCGACCAAATATATGGTTTAAGCACACAGCAAGTCAGTTCCTTGAATTCAGGCCAGGTTGTGGCACTAACCAGTGATCAAATCAAAGCACTGAAAACAGACCAACTCGCATCTCTCACCACCTTACAAATAGTCTCTTTAGAGAGTGACGACTTGGCAGTCATCACAACGGCACAAATTCAGGGTTTGAAATCCGCTCAATTGGCTGTGATTTCAACGCTGCAACTTGGCGCTGTCACCACCGGTCAATTGGCTTCGTTGACAACGGCGCAATTAGCTGGATTGACCACATTGCAGGTCAAATCGCTGTCTACCGACCAAATTTACAGTTTGACAACCAAACAACTGGCCAATTTTTCGACCGCACAATTGACCGCGATCACGACTGATCAATTCCAAGTGTTGTCTACCGACCAAATTGGAAAACTGACGACATTGCAAGTGTCGTCATTAACGACATCTCAAGTGGTGGCATTGACATCCGATCAAACCGCAAGCCTATCAAGCGCTCAGCTTGGCGCATTGACAACAGCTCAAGCTGTGGCTATGCAAACTGAGGATTTGTCAGCGATTGGGACAGCACAAATTGCGGGCCTTAAATCGTCTCAATTGGCAGTCCTGAGCCTGGACCAAATTGATACGCTGTCAACCGATCAACTCAGAGCGCTTTCCACATCTCAAATGCAAGGGTTGACCACTGCGCAAATTCAAGAGTTGTCAGCTGATCAATTCATCAATTTGTCTACAAAGCAATTGCTCGGATTGAGCGCTGCCCAGTTGGCTGCCGTGGAAGTATCTGATTTGGCTGAACTTTCAACCTTGTCGCTTTCCGCGATGACATCCAAGCAAATATCAGTATTGACCACCGCACAGGTGGCAGGGCTAACCACCGACCAAGTGACTAGCTTGAGTACCAAACAATTGACAGGGTTATCGTCTCTGCAAGTCAGCGCTATTGAGACAGACGATTTGTCAGCCATGACCACAAACCAATTGACTACGTTTTCAGCAAGTCAAATCATTGGTTTGAATGCGGATCAAGTCTCGTCAATGACAACAGATCAAATAAGGAAATTAACGACTACACAATTGTCAGCGTTTGGTTCCGACCAAATGGCTGCACTGACATCTGACCATATTGGCGTCATCAGCACAGCTCAGTTAATTAGCTTGTCGTCGGCTCAATTGGGATTCATTGATGCAAGTGATTTTGCTTTATTCAGCACCGATCAATTGGCGGCATTGACGGAGACACAGTTGCCTGGTTTGACATCGGCACAAATCATGTCAATGGACACCAGTCAATTGTCAATTTTAAATTCTGATCAATTGGTGGCTATCGGTGCAACATTGATTCAGGCACTCAGCACTGAACAATTTGTCTCAATAGATACTGCGCAGGTCGCAGCTTGGTCTACAGAGCAAATTGCAGCTTTGTCTACTGATCAAATATCTGTGTTGACGGATGATCAATTGGCGGCATTGACAACTGAACAGGTAGCTGCTTTAAGTACTGATCAACTCCAAGTACTTAATACTGAACAAATCAGTATGTTGAGCACGGATCAAATCCGCAGTTTGACCAGTTCACAAATTGCTTCATTGACGGGTGAAGACATATCCGCAATCACAGTTGATCAATTTGCCAATTTGCACGCACTGCAAATTGCCGCTATGACTACCGATCAGATAGCAGTACTGACCACTGATCAAATCATGGTCTTGGCCACAAAGCAAATGCGCGGAATGGATACTGATCAAATTGTCGCAATGACAACAGCTCAGGTAAGCGTTCTCGATTCATCGCAAATTGGTATTTTGAGCACGGTGCAATTGATGGCCATGGAAACCCAGGACTTGGCAGCATTCAGCACAGACCAAATTGCAATGCTTTCAACCGCACAAGTATCAGTGTTAACCACAGACCAAGTAGCTGGATTGAGCAGTGACCAAATTTACACTTTGAGCACATTGCAATTGGCCGTACTGAGTGCAAATCAAATCAAATCCATTGAAAGCAATGACATCAGCGCACTTGATGTCAATATAGTCAACTTAAGCAGTGTGCAATTTAAAGCGCTTACTTCTGAACAATTTGCAGGACTGTCGACCGATCAAGTGACGGCGCTTGAAACAAGCCAATTAGGTTGGATGACTGCGGCCCAATTGTCAGGATTGTCTAACGACGCAGTGGCTGCCATTGATACCAGTCAACTGTCGAATTTGACATCTACACAATTGAAAGGTTTGAGTTCAAGCCAAGTTCAAGCAATGACCACATTGCAAATCAGCAATTTGTCAACTTCCCAGTTAACAGGTGCATTTGACACCAGCTTGATTGCTTCATTGACCACTGACCAGATATCTGAGCTGACCACAATGCAATTGGCTGCAATGAGCGTCAAACAGATTGCTGCCATATCAACCGATGATTTGGTGGTGATGTCGACCGCTCAACTCAATGTACTGACATCTGCCCAAATTGCGGGAATGGGCACAGAACAAATTGCAGCGCTGACGCCAGATCAGTTCAGCTCACTGACAACCCTGCAATTAAGTGGCTTGTCGGTTTCACAAATCAAAGTCATTGAAACGGATGACTTGATCTCTATCAGTACTGCCAATTTGGTGACTATCAAATCCAGTCAACTGAGTGGATTAACTACAGACCAAGTCGCCGCATTAACAAATGAGCAGTTTGGTGCATTGACCACAATGCAATTGGCAGGTGCATTCAGTACAGCCATGATTCAGGCTTTGAGTACCGATCAATTTAGCCAACTGTCATCCAGTGATTTGTCTGTACTGACTGCGAATCAAGTCAGTGCTATTGAAACTGATGATTTGGTGTCGTTGTCAACATCGCAATTGGCCGGGTTGACATCTTCACAAATGGCTGCTTTGAGCACAACACAAATAGCTGCATTCACTGCCAATCAAGTGACCGCGCTCAGTAGTTTGCAGTTAAACAGTTTGTCAGCGAATCAAATCAAAGCGATTGAAACCGATGAATTGATAGCCATTACAACCACCACACTTGCGTCACTGACAACTGCGCAAATTGCAAATTTAAGCACTGACCAAATTCAGGCACTCACTACAGATCAATTTGCATCTTTGACCTCAGCACAACTTGTGTCTGGATTTAGTGCTGCCATGATTCAAGCTCTCGGTACGGACCAATTGGCGCAACTTGACAGTTCAGATATTGAGTTATTGAGCAATAGCCAGTTTCTCGCCATCGATGCAGACGCATTGTCTACATTTGACGGGGACCAAATGGCAGGCATCACCTCAAGTCAGATGGCTGTGATGACTACAAACCAGATCAATGCATTGACTTCAGATCAAGTGTCCACTTTTGAGACAGCACAGCTAAGTGGATGGAGTGCAGCCCAACTCAAAACATTAACAACTGCAAATATCGCGGTCTTGACGACTGATCAAATAGCAAATCTGACATCTACTCAGTTGACTAAGCTGACTACAGACCAGGTGCAGGCTTTCACAACGGATCAAATGGTTGCATTGACCACTTCGCAGTTGGTTGGTGCCTTCAGTACGGCGATGATCAAGGCGCTTAATTCAGCGCAATTTGCCCACTTGACTGCCAGCGATTTGTCGACATTCTCAGCACCGCAAATAGCAGCGATTGAAACCAATGATTTGGCAAGCTTCGATACTTCGCAAATCGCCGGTTTGAAGACCAGCCAAATTGCTGTCTTGTCAACTGCCCAAATCGCAGCGCTAACAACTCTTCAAGTATCCAAACTGACCACTGCGCAATTAAGTAGTATGAGTGCTACTCAATTGCAAGCGTTGGAGACTCGAGACGTTACTGAGCTGACTACCGCTCAAATTTACAGTTTGTCTGGTACTCAAATTGCTAGCTTGAAGACTTCGCAGATCAAGGCATTGACGACGGCGCATATTGCCAACATGACAACGTCCCAGTTGGCTTCGCTGTCCACATCACAATTGGCTTCCATGCTTGCTCCAGGGTTGAAAGCCATCACAACTGCTCAAATTCCTTCATTGACGCTGAATCAAGTGAAGTCTTTGTCGTTAAACCAAGTCAATACGCTGTCTGCGACTCAAATCATCGCCATGACGACCGCACAAATTGCGTCAAATAAATATTTGTCTACACTGACAGATGGTCAAATCATGGCAAGTTTGACCACCGCGGAAGCTTCAGCACTGGGAACTGCCCAGTTGGCAGCATTAACTACTTCAAAAATTGCCGCATTGACCACCTCTTCCATTGAAGTGCTAAGCAATGACCAATTAGCTTCACTCACCACGGCGCAAGTGGTGTCATTGACCACTGCACAAATTTCTGCATTGACCAGTGCACAGTTGAGTAACTTGGCGACCAAACAGTTGACCGCATTGACAACCTCTCAGATTGCCTCGTTGCAAACCGATGATTTGGTGTCTATCAGTACGAGCCAACTCAGCAATTTAACCACTCTCCAAATTGCATCACTGACAACAGACCAAGTGTCAAGTCTGACAACTGCACAAGTGGTGGGTATGTCATCGCTGCAATTTGCGAATTTGACATCCAAGCAATTGGCTGCAATGTCTTATCTGCAATATGCCGCTATGGAAACGGCTGATTTAGCGGCCATATCCACAGCTAACTTCAGCACTATTTCCTATCCACAGTTGCTGGGTCTGAGCACGGCTCAATTGGCTGCAAACAGTCATGGATCCACTAACTACACCACCGCACAATTGGTCACAGGCTTGACCACAGCACAAGTCGCTGCGTTGAGTACCAAGCAGTTGGCATCATTGTCGACAGTACAAATCGCTAAGTTGGCAACAGAAGATTTGGCTGCAATCACTACAGCCCAGATCACATCGCTCACATCTGTTCAAGTGGCTGCCATCACCACCGATCAGTTGATTAAGATGACAACTGCGCAAGTGGCAGCTTTGACAACTTTGCAAATTCAAAATCTGACAACTGCGCAATTCTTGAATTTGACGACTGCGCAATTGTCAAAGATGACTTATCAGCAGTTTGCGGCGGCTGATTCTGCTGATTTGCAACAATTATCTGCCGCCCAATACGCCAATATTACTTATCCGCAATTGCTTGGATTGAATTCAGATCAATTGACTGCTGTGAGCAATTCCCAGGGCACAGCGTTAACGACATCCAGTGTGGTGACCGGTTTGACAACTGTACAAGTGGCCGCATTGAGTACCAAGCAATTGGTGTCTTTGACTTCCGCTCAAGTGGCAATCATGGAAACAGATGATATTGCCGCACTGACCACTGCTCAAGTTAAGTCTTTGACTACCGCGCAATTGGCTGGCATGACAACGGGTCAAGTTGCAAATATGACCACTGACCAATTGGTTGCCTTGACTACGGCGCAACTGTCGAGCATGGAAACTGTGGATGTTGCCGCACTGGCCACTGATCAAGTTAAGTCATTGACTACCGCGCAATTGGCTGGCATGACATCGGTTCAAGTTGCCAACTTGACCACTGACCAGTTGGTTGCGCTCACTGCAACTCAGTTGTCAGCAATCGAGACTGCCGATTTGATTCAAATCAGTGCCACCAACATTTCTAAATTAACAACAGCGCAAGTGGTGGCTCTCACCACTACACAGGTTGCTAATTTGACAACAGACCAAATAGTTGGTTTGACTTCGGAACAAATCGGCAAATTGACGACTGCGCAACTCTCTGCCATGACCTATAGGCAAATAGGGGCCATGGATACAGATGATTTGGACGCAATTTCATCCAACTACATCACATTGACCAAACCGCAGCTGCTGAGTCTGAGCACCGATCAATTGGCCGCCTTGACAGCTTCACAATCAAGTCCAGTGACAACGTCTGACATTGTCACTGGACTGACCACAGCACAAGTGGCAGCCTTGAGTACAGCGCAATTGGCGTCCTTGTCAACCACGCAAATTCAATTGATGGAAACTGCGGATGTGGCTGCAATGACCACTGCGCAAGTGAGTTCCTTGACAAACGACCAATTGGTATCGATGACAACTGGTCAATTTGCCAATATGACCAGCAAGCAGGTGGCTTCATTGTCGACTGCTCAATTGCAACAAATGGAAACAGTTGATGTTGCAGCTTTGACCACTGCGCAAGTGGCAGCGCTGACCACGGCACAAGTAGTTGCTCTGACAACTGATCAAGTGTTGAATATGACAACCAAGCAATTGGCTGCATTGACCACGGCACAATTGTCGAAGATGGAGACGGATGACATAGCAGCAGTCACAACGGCTCAAATTTCTGCATTGACCACGTCACATATGGCGTCATTAACGACAGCACAAGTGGTGGCCTTGACTACCGATCAAATTCAGAATTTGACGACCAAGCAATTGGCTGCATTGACCACTGCGCAACTTGCAAAAATGCAAACGAGAGATTTTGCGGCAATCACCACAGCACAAATCGCTGGACTGACCACTGTGCAAGTAGCATCGTTGAGTACTGATCAAGTGGTGGCATTGACTACCGATCAAATACAGAATTTGACGACCAAGCAGTTGGCTGCATTGACCACAGCGCAACTTGCAAAATTAGAAACGAATGATTTGGCGGCAATCACCACTGCACAAATCGCTGGACTGACCACTGCGCAAGTAGCCTCGTTGAGTACTGACCAAGTGGTGGCCTTGACGACCGATCAAATGCTGAAATTGACGAGCAAGCAATTGGCCGCTTTGACAACAAATCAGCTTTTGGCTGTTGAAACGGATGATTTGGCAGCTATCAATACAGCGCAGATCGTTGGATTGACCACTTTGCAAGTTGCGACTTTGTCAACCGATCAAGTCGTTGCTTTAACAACTGCACAGGTTGCGAATTTGTCAACCAAACAGTTGGTTTCGATGACGAAGTCTCAACTGGCAAACATGGAGACCAGGGATATCGCTGTGTTGACCAGCGCTCAACTCAGCACACTCACCACTGCACAAGTTGCTTCGATGACGACTGATCAAGTGCAAGCTCTGACCACTGTACAAATCAGTGCGTTGACCACAGGGCAAATTGCCAATATGACCAGCGCTCAAATTGTTGCTTTAACGACGGCACAAGCCTCTGTGATGTCAAGCAAGCAACTTGTCGCCTTGACAACCACTCAACTTGCACAGATGGAGACTGAAGATCTGGCGGCTGTATCGACCGCTCAAATCAGTGGATTGACTACCGCTCAGATTGCATCAATGACCACAGCCCAGGTGGTTGCATTGACCACTGCCCAGGTTAGCAACTTGACGACCAAGCAATTGGCAGCGCTGACCACTGCTCAATTAGTTAAATTGGAGACGAATGATGTGGCCGTCATCACCACAGCACAGTTGGCAGGTATGACGACGGCACAAGTTGCTTCGCTGACGACGGCACAAGTGGTGGCATTGACCACTGCCCAGGTTAGCAACTTGACGACCAAGCAATTGGCTGCATTGACCACGGCGCAAATTGTCAAAATGGAAACAGATGATTTGGTAGCTATCACCTCAGCCCAAATCGTTGCACTGACCACCGCACAAGTGGCAAACCTGACAACCGATCAAGCCAGCAGTTTGAGTACTGCTCAGTTGGCTGCATTGACCACAGTTCAGGTGACAAGTTTGACGGCTGCTCAATTGACTGCTATGGGCAAGACAACGGCTGATATTTTGTCTTTGTAAGCAACCCGTAGATACATTGGCCTACACCTTGGCGCGGCAGGGTGTCGGTTTTTCTGCGGGCATATATATTGCTTTAATGGCGATAACTAATTTAAAAATGAATACTTGTGTGTTGAATACACGCACAAGCTTCAACGAAAGAAAAAGACATGGATTCAGTCGATACATTGAGCGGCGCCGCCCCGGCCGCACCGGTTGCAGCCACACCCACGGTGTCCGTGGACCTGGGTTGCGGCTCGACTCCGCGAAATATCTTCGGCGCCCAAGTCGTGTATGGCGTGGATGTAAGAGAGGACTTACACCAAAACATCGTCAATGCCGATCTGGTGCTCGGCGGTATGCCGTTTGCCGATAACTTCTTTGATTACGTCACCGCCCATGATTTTCTGGAACACATTCCCCGCTTGATTTACACGCCGCAACGGCGATTGGCTTTTGTTGAATTGATGAGCGAAATCTGGCGCGTGTTGAAGCTAGGCGGAAAGTTTTATTCGTCTACCCCGGCGTTTCCGCATGCGGCTGCATTTTGGGATCCGACGCATGTGAATTTCATCACAGAAGAAACCTTTCCTTTGTATTTTGACAATGTCAATACATGGGCAAAGAACTATGGTTTTAAAGGCGCCTTCCGTATCCAAGAGCAAAGCTGGAACGGGCCTCATCTGGTTTCTATATTGGTCAAAGTATGAATGCATGAATGAGGAAGCCGGTGCAGCATGGCCTGATTTTTGCAAGTGAGGATTTCATGACAACAGCAGCGGTTATTCAACATGAACCATTCAGAACTACAACAGGTGTTTGACAGCAATTTGAAGCGCGCCAAGGAAAACGCCTTGCCGCTGGCCGAATTGATGACCATTACCGAGTCGCTTCAAACCTCGGGCATGGCCGACTCTGCTTTGCAGCTTTATGAAGCCTGGACCGCCAACACCCAAGATGAGAACAAATCGCTGGCCATGTTCAACCATGGATCGCTGTTGCAAAGCACCGGAAAAACAGCTGAAGCGGAAAATATTTACCGTGCCTGTCTGGCCGAGCGGCCATATTTTGCCCAACCCTGTATCAACCTCGGTTTGATTCAGGAACGTCGCGGAGAGCGTGAGCAAGCCATTGCCACCTGGAGCATACTTTTGAGCGCAGAAGCCGCCGGCGTAGATGTCTCGGCGGACATGAAGGTGGCGGCTTGGAACCACATCGGGCGGGTCCGCGAAGATTTGAAGCAATACCAATTGGCAGAAATCGCCCTGGTCAAAAGTCTGGCCCTCAAACCGGAACAACCCGGTGTGATCCAACACTGGGTACACATCCGGCAAAAAGCCTGCGATTGGCCTGTTTACCAACCGTTGCCCGGTATCAGCCCCAACCAGATGTTGATGGCTACCTCGCCGCTGGCGATGCTGGCCTATAGCGAAGACCCGGTGCAGCAATTGCTGACCGCCCACGCGTTTGTCGGCCGCACCTACAGTTTCAAAGAGGAAAACCTGTCGCAGGGCCGTGTGTACCAACATGCCAAAAAACGCATCGGTTATGTATCCGGTGATTTGTGTGTGCATGCCGTCGGTTTGTTGTTGGCAGAATTGTTCGAAGGCCATGACCGCAGCAAATACGAGATTTATGCCTATGACTTCAGCTTGGAAGACGGCACACCGCACCGTCAGCGATTGAAAAAAGCCATAGACAACATTCGTTATGTGCATGCTTTGACAGACCGTCAAATTGCCGAAGTGGTGGTTTACGACGAGATTGATGTGCTGATTGACTTGCACGGTCTGAGTGCCGGCGCGCGTCCCGGCATATTTGCGCTGCATCCTGCACCGCTGCAAGGCACGTACTTAGGCTTCATTGGCACCACCGGCATGCCGTGGTTTGATTTTGTGGTCACCGATGCCCATGCGTTTCCGTCTGCGCTTGAGCCTTACTTTGCAGAAAAACCGCTGCGTTTGAGCAGCAGTTTTATTCCATTGACACCGGATGTAGATCAACCGTTGACAGTGAACCGGGAAAAATTCCGGTTTGCGAATGGCGGTTTTGGTCTGGGCGGATTTTGTAACTCCTACAAATTCACGCCGGAGTTGTTTGGTGTGTGGCTGGAACTCTTAAACGCTAT
>JACCDO010748337.1_pt1 | contig 18518 bp, 20 predicted proteins | sample 7446101 | NCBI WGS metagenome assembly JACCDO01 (sample SAMN15323440, study PRJNA562643) | freshwater metagenome | isolation source: river surface water | place: USA:Blue River Watershed | collected 2017-08-16 | reverse complement strand
TTCAGTGGCTCAGTTGCGCGGAATCAGTATGAAAAAAGTATTTAATGGTTAATCGATATGTCTAAGGTAAAAATCACACAAATTAAGAGTGGCATTGGATATCCGAAAAACCAGAAAGCCACGTTGAAAGCCCTGGGCTTAAACAAGATGCACGCCACCCGCGTAGTTGAATTGAATTCTTCTACCGAGGGAATGGTTCGCACAGTAAGTCATTTGTTAAAAGTTGAAAACGCTGATTAATTAAAAAGATGAATCTCAGTAATTTAAAACCTGCAGAAGGTTCCATAAAGAATCGTAAACGCATTGGCCGTGGTCAAGGTTCGGGACGTGGTGGAACTTCTACAAAAGGTCACAAAGGTGCTCAATCGCGCACAGGTTATAGCCGTAAGATCGGTTTTGAAGGTGGTCAAATGCCTTTGCAACGCCGTATTCCTAAGGGTGGTTTCAAAAACATCAATCGCATCGAATATGCAGCCATTAACTTGGATGTATTGCAACAGATTGCTGAATCAGCTGGTGTAAACAAAATCGATCATCAGTTTTTGGTTGAGAGACATTTGGTAAACAAGCGCGAATTGGTGAAAGTATTGGGGCGTGGTGAAATCACCATCGCTTTGGAAGTTCACGCGCACAAATTCTCAGGAACTGCTAAGGCAGCTATCGAGAAGGCGGGTGGAAGTGCAACTGAAATCGCTTAATAACTGAATCGATGAAAAAGCTGATTGAAACTTTCAAACATATTTGGTCTATCGAGGATCTCCGTAAGCGCATAGTGTATACTTTGTCGTTGTTGGTGATTTATCGTTTGGGTTCATATGTGATCTTGCCAGGTATCGATAGCGATGCATTGGAGGGGTTGAACAACCAAACCAAAAACAACATTTTGGGACTGATTAACACCTTTGCGGGTGGAGCTTTCGGTCGCGGTGCCATTTTTGCTTTGGGAATAATGCCTTACATTTCGGCGTCGATTTTCATGCAGCTATTTTCAATCGCCGTTCCTGCTTTCCAAAGATTGCAGAAAGAGGGAGAAGAAGGTCGTAGAAAAATCAATCAATACACACGCATACTTACCATTGCCTTTACCATGGTGCAGGCATACGGTTATTTGAACAACATCGCATCTACACCCGGAAACGGACAGGCTTTGTTGTACAATTTCACCGATGTCATTACACCAGGTATGTTCATGGTGACAAATATGTTTTTGTTGACTGCGGGTACAATGTTTACCATGTGGTTGGGAGAACGTATCACGGACCGCGGATTGGGTAATGGTATCAGTTTGTTGATCATGGTGGGTATCATCGCCCGCATGCCTTCGGCTTTGTTGAGTGAAATGGTCTTCCGTTTTCAAGACGCTGGATTCATTTTATTCATCATTGAAATGGTCCTTTGGTTCATGGTTGTATTGGGTGTTATTTTGTTAACTCAAGGTACACGCAAGATCACAATCAACTACGCCAAGAGGGTAGTGGGAAACAGACAGTACGGTGGCGCTCGTCAGTATTTGCCTATCAAAATATTGGCAGCCGGTGTAATGCCTATCATTTTTGCTCAGGCGATTCTTTTCTTACCAGCGACTATCGGAAGTTTTTATACTCAAACTGCTCCACCAGAATGGTTGATGAGTATGATGAACCCAAATAGTTTTTGGCACAATGCAATTTTGATATTTTTGATTGTAGTATTCACATATTTCTACACAGCGATCATCTTCAACCCCGTGCAAATGGCTGATGATATGAAGAGGAATAATGGATTCATACCTGGTATCAAACCTGGTAAGCAAACTGCCAACTTCATTGACGGAGTAATTTCAAGAATCACTTTCCCCGGTGCTGTATTCATTAGCCTTGTGGCGGTGATGCCAGTGGTTGCTGTGGCTTTCAAAGTGAACCAAGAATTCAGTCAGTTTTTTGGGGGTACAAGCTTATTGATTTTGGTGGGTGTTGTTTTGGATACGCTTCAGCAGATCGACAGTTACTTATTGATGCGTAAATACGACGGATTGATGAGTGGTGGAGGTAAAATGAAGGGTAGAATGACAAATCAATACAGTCAAGTTGATTTTTAATAATAAGTTTATTAATTTCGCAGCCCTTTTAACAACATGTCTAAGCAAGATGCAATAAAACAAGATGGTACGATAAGCGAAGCATTATCGAACGCCATGTTCCGTGTGAAGTTGCAAAACGGACATGAAATCATAGCAACAATATCAGGAAAGATGCGTATGCACTACATCCGTATCCTACCTGGAGATCGTGTACAAGTTGAAATGTCGCCTTACGATTTAACGAGAGGTAGAATTTCATATAGATATAAGTAAGACCATGAAAGTAAGAACCGCAGTAAAAAAGCGCAGTGTAGACTGTAAAATCGTACGCCGTAAGGGTAAGGTGTATGTTATTAACAAGAAGAACCCAAAGTATAAGCAAAGACAAGGATAACCATAATGGCTAGGATAGCAGGGATAGATATTCCCAAAAACAAAAGAGGCGTAATTGGCCTAACCTACATCTACGGTATAGGTAGTAGTAGAGCTGCATTGATTTTGGATCAAGCAGGTATCAGTCACGATAAGAAAGTGAATGAGTGGAACGATGACGAATTGGCATCAATCCGTAACTTCATCACTGCAAACATCAAAACTGAGGGTGAATTGAGGTCTGAGGTTCAATTGAACATCAAGCGATTGATGGACATCGGTTGTTATCGTGGACAGCGCCACCGTAAAGGTTTGCCGGTACGTGGTCAGCGTACGAGCACCAATGCACGTACCAGAAAAGGTAAGCGTAAGACAGTTGCGGGTAAGAAAAAAGCCACTAAGTAATCCATAGTATCGAACAGAATCATGGCAAATACAAATAAGAAAAAAGTAGTAAAAAAGAAGGTAAAAGTTGATCCTATGGGTCAAGTGCACATCCGTGCTACTTTCAATAATATTATCATCTCTGTTACAAACGTAGATGGACAGGTAATTAGCTGGTCATCTGCTGGTAAAATGGGATTCAGAGGTTCAAAGAAGAACACCCCATATGCAGCCCAAGTATCTTCATTGGATTGCGCCAAAGTTGCTTACGATGCAGGTTTGAGAAAGGTTGAAGTTTTTGTTAAAGGTCCAGGTAGCGGTCGTGACAGTGCGATTCGTAATCTGCAAACCGTTGGTATCGAGGTAATGTCTATCACAGATATTACGCCAATGCCACACAACGGTTGCCGTCCTCCTAAGCGTAGAAGAGTATAATTTAGTAAGAAGAAAAAACCAATGGCAAGATATACAGGTCCAAAATCAAAGGTTGCACGTCGTTTCCGCGAAGCGATTTTCGGAAAAGACAAAGCGCTTGAAAAAAAGAACTACGGTCCAGGTCAGCACGGGAATTCTCGTCGTAAGCCTAAGAAATCGGAGTACGCAGTTCAATTGGCTGAAAAGCAAAAGGCCAAATACACATATGGTGTATTGGAGAAGCAGTTCCGTAACACGTTCAAGCGTGCGGCTGCAAAGAAGGGAATTACCGGTGAGAATTTGTTGAAATTCTTGGAAGCTCGTTTGGATAACGCAGTATACCGCATGGGTATTGCTCCAACGCGCCGCGGTGCCCGTCAGTTGGTTTCTCACTGTCACATTTTGGTGAATGGTGAGGTAGTGAACATTCCGAGTTATCAGTTGCGTCCTGGTGATGTAGTTGCTGTTCGTGAGCGTTCTAAATCACTAGAAGTTATTACCAATTCAGTAAGTAAAGTAAACAACCGCTTTAGCTGGATCGATTGGAATGGAAACGATTTGAGTGGTAAGTTTTTGACTTATCCTGAGCGTTCAGAAATTCCTGAGAACATCAAAGAGCAGTTGATTGTCGAACTTTATAGCAAATAATTAGAAAAAATCATGGGTGTAATACCTTTTCAAAAACCAAATAAAGTGGTTATGCACAAAGCCACCGATTTCCATGGACTGTTTGAATTCAGTCCTTTGGAAAAAGGCTACGGTGTAACCATTGGAAATGCCATGCGCAGAATCCTTCTTTCATCATTGGAAGGTTATGCCATCACCTCTGTGAAAATTCAGGGCGTTGATCATGAATTCAGTACCATTAAAGGTGTAACTGAAGATGTTGTTGAGATGGTTTTGAATTTGAAACAAGTTCGTTTCAAATCAAATTCTTCTACCGAAGAGCAAGAGAAAATCTTTATTTCTGTAAAGGGAAAAGATCAATTCTTGGCAGGTGACATCGGACGCTACACAAATGCTTTCAATATTCTTAATCCAGAATTGGTTATCTGTAACATGGAGCCAACTGTGAATATGGAATTGGAAATCACTGTGGGTAAAGGTCGTGGTTATGTTCCAGCAGAGGAGAATAAGGTAAAGGATGCCCAAATCGGTACCATTGCAATTGATTCTATCTACACACCAATTCGTAACGTTAAATATAGCGTTGAAGATTTTCGTGTAGAACAAAGGACAGATTACGAGAAACTGATTATGGAAGTGACTACCGATGGTAGTATTCATCCAGAAGAAGCCATGAAGGAAGCTGCTAAAATATTGATTCAACACTTTGTTTTGTTCAGTGATGAGAATATCATGCCTGAATCAAAAGCAAGTAAAGCGGTTGAAGAAGTAGATGAAGGGTTCCTTTCAATGCGTAAAATTTTGAAAACTCCTTTGGCTGATCTTGATTTATCTGTTCGTGCCTACAACTGTTTGAAGGCGGCAGAAATCAAGACTTTGGGAGAATTGGTAAACTACCACATCGATGACCTTTTGAAATTCAGAAACTTTGGTAAGAAATCATTGTCTGAATTGGAAGAATTTGTTCGCGAAAAAGGCTTGCACTTTGGAATGGACGTTGCTAGATACAACATTAACGAAGACTAATTAAGAGATGAGACACGGAAAGAAATTTAATCATTTGGGAAGAACCGCTTCACACCGCGCTGCGATGTTGTCGAACATGGCTTCTTCTTTGATCATACACAAACGCATCGTTACCACAGTAGCAAAAGCTAAAGCTTTGCGCGTATTTGTAGAGCCTATCATTACCCGTAGTAAGGAAGGCACAACTCACAACTATCGTACAGCGTTTTCTTATTTGAAAGATAAGGTTGCAGTAACTGAATTGTTCACCGTTGTAGGTGGCAAAGTGGCCAACAGAGCTGGTGGTTATACCCGTATTTTGAAAACTGGCAACAGAGCGGGTGACAATGCAGAAATGGCGATGATCGAATTGGTAGACTTTAACGAATTCTTCGAAGGATTCAACGCCGATAAGAAAAAGTCAACTACTCGTCGTTCACGTCGTGGTGGTTCAACCGCTGCTGCTAAGACTTCTGCTCCAAAGGCTGAGGTAGCTGAAGCAGTTGTTGAAGAAGTGGTTGCTGAAGAAGTTGCTGTAGTTGAAACTCCTGCAATTGATGAGGCTCCTGCTGCAGATTCTGCTGAGGAGACTACAGAAGAAACAAAATAATTCATTCATTGAATCATAAAAAAGGCCACCCAATTGGGTGGCCTTTTTGCTGTTATTACTTTTTTGCTGGTTACAAAAATCGCGTCGTGCTTTTTTATCTCCCGCAGGTATTTTCAGGAGATAACTATGCCGTTAATTTTTGACTGTATTAACTTTGTATTTGAAGAGCCATTGTTGATGTGAATTATTAAATCCTCGGGCAAATCATGAGTAAATTTATGGCCAATCAACTAGAATTGAATTTACTTAATCAAAATGCCCAAGCAGCTACAGAAGGTTACTTCCCCTGGAGCATTTCTTCCGTGATACCGATTTCTGCCAATATGTGGTCAGCCTTGGAAACGTACTTCATCACAAACAAAGCATATCGAATGTCGCAACCAATGGATCTACTGTAGTTTTCGTTCCACGCGTAATCGTTGATGGTAGCCGTAAAACTTCGATCGAAATTGATACCAATCAACTCGCCTTCGTTATTTAAAACCGGTGAACCACTGTTTCCACCCGTTGTATCAAGGTTGTATAGCATGCCCACAATCACTTTACCCGTTTCTGGATCCTTAAAAACAGGCGCGATGTCCTTGATTCGCAGATTATCGGCGACAATGCTCGGCAATCTGTAATCTGGACGTGTGTTTGCCTTTTCGAAAATACCCTCCAAATAGGTATATGGTTTGTGTGTTTCTCCATCATTTGGACTGTATCGTTTGATATATCCATAAGTTAATCGCAACGTGGAGTTGGCATCTGGGATGAACTGTGTGGCTTTGAAATCTCTTCGCATATCCAAATACACGGGCATAGCTGCTTTAATGACTTCTTCGATTTTTGCTGATTGGGTACTTACAGGTCCTATGATACGATTCACCAAACGGCCCCATTGACTCAACGCGTCTTCCTTGCAAATGGATTTGTCCCACCATTTAGCATTGTATGTGGCTTGATTTGTTTCGGTTATTGTGTTAGCGGCAGATTTGGCTGCCTCAGCGATCGCTTTGATTTCGGTTATCTGTTTGATGCGCGTTTGGGCTGCTGCATTTTTTGCCCATGTTTCGGGCGACTGCCCCTTCAGCATTACTTTTAATCGATTATCGAAATAGGCTTGATTCTCGCCAAACATATTGCTCTGTCGGTAATTGTTCGCAATGACGTCGGTGTGTTTCATCAGTTCGATGCCTTCTATGGCCAATTTAACCAGCACTCGTTTTTCTAGTTCTTGATTCAGCGGGATTTCAACGGCGCTCAACTGCTTGCTGAGACTGGATAAGATGGCTTTTTTGGTTTCCGCGGTGCTATTGGCAGTTGAGGTTGCGCTACTAGCGTTTGATTTTTTCTCATTGTTCAACACAATTGCCCATTGCATACGCGCATTTTCAATGGCTGCGATTGCAAAGCTATATTTGCTTTGGTTATTGGTGAATTGTGTCCAGTATCTTACATCTTTGGTTGCATTTTTTACTGCCCACAGATTTCTCAATGTATCAATGGCTGCTACCCCTGTTTTTTTGTATCGGGGTTGATTTTTTGCCCATTCAAGCATTTGGTTTTCTTCGTTGTTTCTTGCATCAACCAATTGGGTTCTGCGCAATCCTTGGATTTTGCCACGATAGTTTTTCTCTACGTTCTCCAAACTCTGTACATCACCGGCGAAAGACAATCGTTCTGCTTCATTGTCTTTGGTAATGTCTTTGATTTGCGATAGGTACCAAGCATAGAATCCTTGAATTTTGGGTAGGTTTACATTTTCTTGAAACGCCAAATAGGGTGCTGTTTCATTTCTAAATGTTCTGCCTGGGTAGCCCATGATAAATACGAAATCACCTTCTTTGGTTCCTTTCGGATTGATCTTCAATGTTTTTGCGGGTTTGTAGGGCACATTGTCTTTGTTGTAAGCGGCTGATTTTCCATCTTTACCCACATACACACGCACTAGGCTGAAATCACCATTGTGACGGGGCCATTCCCAGTTGTCTGAATCACCGCCAAACTGTCCGATGGTTACAGGGGGTGCCAAAACCAATCTTACATCTTTTAGAAATACATATCTAAATAGCGTGTAGCTTTTACCTACGAACATTTCAGATATTTCGATGCTTTTGTCTGGGTGTTTGGTTCTTTCCTCCGCAACGATGTTGCTGATGTTTTTGCTAATGCTAGCGGCTCTTTGGCTGGGGGTGAAAGTTTCGTCGATGCCCATCAAAACCCTTTCAGAAACATCTTCATAGCTTTCCGTGATTTTACAAGGCATGTTGATCGGGATTTCTTGCTCCTTTGTTTTTGCCACAAAGCCATTCTCTAAATGGTTGGTTTCAACAGTGCTTGCATCAGCCACAGCACCATACACGCAGTGGTGATTGGTGATAACGAGTCCTTCGTTTGAAATGAAACTTCCCGTACATCCGCCCACTTTCACCAAAGCATTGGTAAGGCTCAACCCGTTGGGATTGAATATGTCTTGACCTTCTAGTTTCAATCCAGCATTTTTTAGGTCGCCGATGTTTACGTAATTCAGCGGAAACATGCCTTCCTCTGGCCTATGAGATTGTGTGGTAATTAATAATAATAAACCCGCAACAGCGCTAAGGCTTGCGTTTTTTACAACAGATGAGATTTTCTTTTGCATTGTATGCAAATCTACCAATTTCTGTTGGCTTGGCGATGGGCTTTATTATGTATTCGGCTTACCTTTGCAAAACGGTATGACGCAGATCATTTTTTTGAGTGTATTTTTTATTGTTTTGATGGTGGGGATGTTGTGGGATTTGGGTGTGTTTTCAAAATCCACCCACGATGAGGTGACTGCCAAGCAGGCTTTGATGCACACATTGGGGTGGTTCTCTGTGGGGTTGCTCATGACAGCATTTGTTTACCTATTCCATGGTGATTTACAAAGCATTGCTCAGATGAGTGATTTGATGAAATATCAAGTTGATTACAAAGTGCAATTTGATATGTCGATGGGATTTGAGCATGCGATGCAAGATTTTTCGAAAACCGCGGCGATTTCATATTTGAGTGGATTCTTATTGGAATATGCGTTGAGCATAGACAATTTGTTCGTGATATTGTTGATTTTCCAATCGTTCAAAATGAATGGTGAAAATCAAAAGAGGATTTTGATTTGGGGTGTCATAGGAGCCGTAGTGTTGAGGTTTTTATTTATTTATTTGGGCAGTGAGATTGTGTCGAAATTTGAGTGGGTGATGTATTTGTTTGGGGCTTTTTTGGTATTCAGCGGATTTAAAATGTTGAAGTCTGGTGAGGAAGAGGCATTTGATACAGACAATCATGTTGTGGTGAGATTTGCCAAAAAATGGTTCCGTGTGGCAGAGAATAACCCCAATGAAACTCGGTTTTTTATTAGAGAGAATGGGAAATTGTTTCTAACCATTCCGTTTTTGGTGTTGATCATTGTGGATGTGACCGATGTGGTTTTTGCCGTAGACAGTGTTCCTGCTGTTTTTGGAGTGACCAGAGATCCTTACCTTGTGTTTTTCTCCAATATTTTTGCTGTCATGGGGCTTCGTTCATTGTACTTCTTACTGGGAGCTGGGATGGATAAATTCTACAGTTTAAAATATGGACTCTCGATGATATTGGTTTATATCGGTTTGAAAATGTTGTTGGAGAAATACGCTCATATGTATGGATTCAATGAAATACATAATTTATTGGTGATTATTTCTATTCTGGCGTTGAGTATTTTTTGGTCGATTTGGTTTCCAAAAGAAAATCAACCCCATAATGGCCATCCCAACCACTAAGTTCTTTGTGAGAACAGCAACATTTTACCCACATTGTTTGAGCAGTTGAAGTAAATATACGAAATTTGAACCCTTGAAGTGAATGCACAACTAACCCCAGCACTTTTGGTGCTACAAGATGGTACCGTTTTTCATGGTACAGCCGTAGGCAAAATAGGTACAACTACCGGAGAAATTTGTTTTAATACAGGAATGACTGGCTATCAGGAGGTCTTTACAGACCCTTCTTATTTTGGTCAAATCCTGGTCATGACTTCCGATCACATCGGTAACTACGGTGTACACGATGAAGAAATTGAAAGCGATGGAATCAAAATTGCCGGTTTGGTTTGTAAGAAATTCTCTCACAATTATTCTAGAAAAAATGGATCCGATAGTTTGGATAGTTATTTCATGGAAAATGGATTGGTAGGGATTTCTGAAATTGATACTAGGCAGTTGGTTCGACATTTGCGTGATACCGGTGCAAAAAATGCGATTATTTCTTCTGATAATTTTGATGTTGAGTCGCTGTTGGCTCAGTTGAATTCTGTGCCGTCTATGGATGGGCTCGAACTTGCTTCAAAAGTATCTACTGATGCCTTTCACACCATAGGAGATGAAACATCGCCTTATCGTGTGGCTTTGTTGGATTATGGCAACAAGTTAAATATCTCCCGTTGCTTGGTTGAACGTGGTTGTTATTTGGGTATTTTCCCTTGGGATACAACTGCCGCTGAAGTGAAAGCGTGGAATCCGGATGGTTTAATGATTAGCAATGGCCCTGGTGATCCTGCTTCAATGGATTATGCCATTGCGGCAGTGAAGGAATTGGTGGATGGTGGCATGCCAACCTTTGGTATTTGCTTAGGACATCAATTGTTGAGCTTGGCCTCCGGCTTAGAAACTTATAAAATGCACCATGGACATCGCGGATTGAATCACCCGGTGAAGAATTTGATTACTGGTAGAAGTGAAATTACCAGTCAAAATCATGGCTTCGCAGTGAAATACAACGAATCATTGTCTAACAAAGTACAACTTACACACGTGAACTTGAACGATGATACGGTGGAAGGCATTGCTCGATTGGATGTGCCCGCATTCTCTGTTCAGCATCACCCAGAAGCATCTCCTGGTCCTCACGATTCGTTGTATCTGTTTGATCAATTCATCGAGCTATTAAAAAAGCATAAGAAATAAAAAGTATACCCTATGAGCGAAATCACCCACATTCAGGCCCGTCAGATTTTGGATTCCCGCGGAAATCCAACCGTAGAAGCAGAAGTTTTCACCGAAGATGGTGGATTTGGTAGAGCTGCCGTTCCATCCGGCGCAAGCACTGGCATTCATGAAGCTGCCGAATTGCGCGATGATGAAAAGGATGTTTATTTGGGAAAAGGTGTACTTGAGGCGGTAGAGAATGTAAACAATTATATTTCAGAGGCCTTGGAGGGCACGGAAGTATGTGCTCAAAACGAAATCGATGCCATCATGTGCGATATGGATGGTACGCCAAACAAATCTCGTTTGGGTGCCAACGCAATTTTGGCTGTTTCTCTGGCCTGTGCAAGGGCGGCTGCCGACGAATTGGGTATGCCTTTGTATAAATATGTAGGTGGGGTGAATGCCAATGTGTTGCCCGTACCGATGATGAATATTTTGAATGGTGGGGCTCATGCCGACAACAAAATCGATTTTCAAGAATTTATGGTCATGCCCGTAAAAGCTGAGAGTTTTTCACATGGTTTGCGCATGGGTGTTGAAGTGTTTCATCATTTGAAATCTGTATTGAAAGCGGCTGGGTATAGCACCAACGTTGGAGATGAAGGCGGATTTGCGCCCAATATCCAAAGCAATGAAGAAGCGATAGAGATTGTACTTCGTGCGATCGAGAAAGCGGGTTACCGTCCGGGCGAAGACATGTTCATCGCCATGGATGCGGCAACCAGTGAGTTTTATGATGAGAAAACTGGGTTGTATACCTTCAAGAAGTCTGATGGAAAGGTATTTAACGGAGATGAGATGGTGAACTATTGGGCTGAGTGGTGTAAGAAGTATCCGATTGTTTCAATCGAAGATGGTTGTGCCGAAGACGATTGGGCTAGTTGGAAAAAATTGACCGATGCGGTGGGTAGCAAAGTGCAGTTGGTAGGTGATGATTTGTTCGTGACCAATGTGAATCGTTTGCAAAGAGGTATCACCGAAGGTATTGCCAACAGTATTTTGATTAAAGTGAACCAAATTGGTACGTTAACTGAAACGTTGAATGCCATTCAATTGGCAACGCGTCACAGTTATAGCAATGTGATTAGTCACCGCAGTGGAGAAACCGAAGATAGCACCATTGCTGATTTGGCGGTTGCGATGAACAGTGGCCAAATTAAAACTGGAAGTGCATCGCGTTCTGATCGGATGGCGAAATACAATCAATTGCTTCGCATCGAGGAAGAATTGGGTGAAAATGCAATATATGGTGGTAGTATGTTCAAATACTGCTAATTAGAATTTTGTATAAGAGTATTGGATAAAGCCCCGCCTTCGCGGGGCTTTTTTGTTGCAAAATTTTGCGCAACCCAATCCAAACCGATATCTTGCAAGTTCATGAATTCGAAATTGATTTGTCATTTGGGAACTGTGGCCTTGTTTTTGGGTTGCGCATCCCTTGCCGCCCAAAATAACATTCCAACAATATCTAAAACCATTGCACTCAACAAAGCCAAAGAACTGGCCAGTCAGGGGAAGTGGGGTATGCTGCCCGAGGATATGCAGTTCTGTCAAATTCAAGACTTGGTGATTGATCGTTCGGGTGAAGGACATGCTTATGTACTCCAAACCATCAACGGCATTCCTGTTGTGAATGGCGTCATGGGATTGCATTTTCGTCCAGACGGGTCCCTTTATTACACTACAAATCGTGCCGTGCCCCACGCCGCCGAGCATTTGAAAGGAGATTTTGCACAATTGAATACCGCCACATTGGGTGAAGTGGCCTTGAAATTGGCATTCACAACCCCATCTCAAATTCCTACAACTGTGATTTGGGCGCCTATGAAAGCGGGAACCCAATTCGAAGAAGGCAAATTTTATGAACAAACCGTTGCTTGGCCCAATGCTAACGGGGATTTGATTCCAGCTAAATATTACGTTTTCTACAATGCAAAAACATCAGATTGGGTGAATTTATGGATTTCGGCCGATGGGTCTTTGTTGCAGCGACACAGTTGGACCGTTTCATGTTCACCTTCTAAATTTCACAATCACCAAAATAGAGCTGAGCTTGCCGGTCCCCAATCCACATTGACTCTTTCTGGTGGAGGCAAAACTTTAACCAGAAGGGGTGATGGCGCTACCTATAAAGCCTACGCATATCCTACAGAAAGTCCGCTTTATGGGAACCCATCCAATTTGAGCAGTCCTGCAGATGCTCAAGCATCGCCCTATGGTTGGCACGATGTAAACGGTGCCGCTGGTGCAGAATATACCATTACCCGAGGAAATAACGTGTATGCCTCTGAAGATGCAGATGCCAATAACCAGCCAGGTTACAGCCCCAATGGTGGCACTTCTTTGGTTTTCGATTTTACCTACAACAGAAATGAAGCAGATCCGGTGAATTACAGGGATTTTGCGATCAATAATTTGTTCGTGGCGAACAACCTGATGCATGATTTGTCTGAGCATTATGGTTTCGATGAAGAATCGGGAAATTTTCAACAAAAAAACTATTCCGGTACGGGGATCGGCAACGATGCAGTGAACGCGGATGCCCAAGACGGCAGCGGAACCAATAACGCCAACTTCGCAACACCCCCAGACGGTAGTGCGCCCCGAATGCAAATGTACATTTGGGATGGTGTGAGTGTTAAAGCCAATCTGGTGGTGAATTATGGTACGGGCATGAAATATGGTGTGGGTATCACCGATGGCAACTGGGGAAAGAAAATTACTGCGACACCTGTTTCAGGTAAGCTTGTTTTGGTGAAAGACAATGTTGCCGCTGCCACCAATAAGTGCTGTACGAATTTATCCAATGGATCGCAAGTCAACGGAAACATAGCCGCTGTGGTACGTGGTGGATGTACCTTCGTTCAAAAAGTATTTAGGGCACAATCATACGGTGCAACTGCGGTCGTATTACTCGATACGTCTTCCACGGATGCCGTGATTACTATGGCAACGGATAATACATCACAAGCCAGTAAAATTACCATCCCAGTCATCTTCGTGAAATTGTCGAATGCCAATGAATTGCGGAAATTGCTCGCCGATTCAGCTTTGAATATTACGTTTTATGACAGCTCGGCTTTTGCGAAAAAGACCGATAGCGACTTGGATTTGGGTGTGATGGCCCATGAATATACCCATGGTATTTCGAATCGTTTGACTTGTGGGCCTTCGAATTCGAATGGCTTGAGCAACGCGGAGCAAATGGGAGAGGGATGGAGCGACTTTGTGGGATTGGCTTTTACAGCGAAAAAAGGTGATGTGGGTTCACAAGCTCGTGGCGTTGGAAATTGGCTTTTCGGTCAAACCGCCACCGAAGATGGCATTCGCACCTATCCCTATTCAACAAATATGACTGTAAATCCACATACATATGGGAATTTGGCCAAAGCGGCGAGTGGCATTCAAACCGAAGTGCACTACACCGGTGAGATTTGGTGCGCGATGTTGTGGGACATGTATTGGGAATTTGTAGACAAGTACGGTTTTGATGAGGATTTATACAATGGCAAAGGTGGCAATAACATGGCGGTACAGTTGGTTTTCGACGCGATGAAGTTGCAACCTTGTGGTCCAGGATTTACAGATGCAAGAGACGCTTTGTTGATGGCCGATGAAAATAGGAATGGTGGTGCCAACGCTGGTTTGATCTGGAAGGCGTTTGCTCGCAGAGGTTTGGGTTATAATGCGGCGCAAGGGAGTCCAAACAACTGCGCCGATGGGGAAGAGAATTTTGAATTGCCACCCGCTTCCGTAGTAGGAAAATTGTCAAAAGAGATGACATGGTTTAAGTCACACCCCAATCCAGCATCATCCTATTTTGTGGTTGAGCCGATGTATGTAAAGCAAATTGAAAGCATTCGTGTTTGGGATTTGCAAGGCAAGTTACAAGCTGTGAGAATGATTCCCATGGATGGTGGCGGAAAATCTCTGGATGTGAGTGGTTTGCTGTCAGGTGTTTACTTGGTTGAAATTGCCGCCGAAGGCAAAATGGCCACGTTGAAATTGGTGAAGCCCTAACGATTTGTTTTTGATTGTGGTATCTTTGTAATTGTAACAAAAACATAATTTGTTGAAAATCCCATGATGTTAGAGATCTTATTTGCGCTGATGGCCTATTTGTTGGGTTCTATACCCAATGCCATTTGGATTGGAAGGAGATTTTACGGCGTTGATGTGCGGGAACATGGCAGTGGCAACGCCGGAGCAACCAATGTTTTTAGGGTGTTGGGGAAAGTGCCAGGTAGTATTGTCTTGATTTTGGATGTGTTGAAGGGATATATGGCCGTACGATTGGTGGATGTGATGAATTGGCTCTGGCCGAGGTTGAAAGGCGTGAATGTGTTGGGTTGGGAAGGCCTGCATGACAGCGATTATGTGATGTTTTCCGTGATGTTTGGTGCTTTGTCTGTGGTTGGGCATCTTCTGCCCGTGTTTTCAAAATTCAAAGGTGGCAAAGGAGTGGCAACTTTATTCGGGATGATCATTGCTTTGAATCCAGCCGTTGCGGGATTGGCCTTGCTGGTTTTTGTGGTGGTGAACATCCTTTCTGGATATGTGAGTTTGGGGTCTTTGATGGCTGGACTGTCTATTCCCGTTCTATTTATTCACGTTTTCGGACAGTACGATTTGAGTATTCAAGTATTTAGTATCGCGGTGGCGGTATTGATTGTGTTTACCCATCGCAAAAACATCAAACGATTGATGAGCGGAGAAGAGACCAAATCACGCATTTTGGTTAAAAAGTCAAAATAGATTTTCCTTTTATGATTTTCGCAAGTACATCGCCCAAAAGCAATCCACAAGAAGACCTTGAAACGCTCATTGAAAGCGGATGGGTTATCGTATTGTATAATGACGAAGTGAATTCCTTTGATTGGGTAATAACCAATTTGGTGAAATATTGCGGTCATTCACGTTTACAGGCAGAGCAATGTGCTTGGTTTGTACACAACAACGGGAAATATGCTGTGAAAAAAGGTTCGTATGAAGACATGGAACCCATTTGCACTGCATTGTGCGAAAAAGGTTTGTCGGCAGAGCTAGAGGTTCAGTAAATTTGTAATATTATGAGAAAAGTATTTTCATCTGCCGAGGCGGCAATTCACGACATTGAAGACGGATCTGTTTTGATGTTGGGTGGATTTGGTTTGTGCGGGATCCCCGAGAATTCAATCACGGCATTGGTGAAGAAGGGGGTGAAAGACCTTACTTGTATATCAAACAATGCGGGTGTAGACGATTTTGGTATCGGCTTGATGCTTCAGGGAAGGCAAGTTAAGAAAATGATTAGTTCATATGTGGGGGAGAATGCGGAGTTTGAACGACAATTGCTCAGCGGTGAATTGGAAGTGGAGTTAATTCCTCAAGGGACCTTGGCCGAGAGATGTAGGGCTGCCGGGGCAGGTATCCCTGCGTTTTATACCCCTGCTGGCGTGGGTACGGAAGTGGCCGAGGGGAAAGAAGTTCGTGTGTTTAATGGTAAAACTTACTTGATGGAGTACGCGTTTGATGCAGATTTCGCCATCGTAAAGGCTTGGAAAGGAGATACGCATGGTAATTTGATTTTCAAAGACACGGCAAGAAATTTCAATCCGATGATGGCCATGGCAGGTAGGATAACCATCGCTGAAGTAGAGGAATTGGTTGAGCCAGGTGTGTTAACACCCAACGACATTCATGTTCCAGGGGTGTATGTGCATCGCATCGTATTGGGAAAAGATTACGAAAAACGCATCGAACAGAGAACCGTTCGAAAAAAAGGAGAATAATTGACCATGCAAAATCAGAGAAAATGGGTTTTTGCTACCAATAATTCACACAAAATTTCCGAAGCCCAAGCCATCGTGGGTACAAACATGAATTTGGTGTCGTTGCGAGAGGCGGGAATTGATATAGATGTTGATGAAACGGGAACCTCGTTCGAGGCGAATGCATTGCTGAAAGCGCAAGCAGTTTTTGAGTTAACGGGTTTGCCGTGTGTGGCCGATGACAGTGGTTTGTGCGTGAATGCGCTGGATGGTGCGCCTGGGGTTTATTCGGCTCGATATGGCGGTGAACCGGTGGATCATCGCAAAAACAATGAAAAATTGCTGAGTGAGATGCAAGGTGTGCAGGATCGGCGTGCGCAATTCAAAACAGTTTTGTGCGTTGTTGGTTTGCCCAATGTGTCGGGAGATGGCGCGGAATTGCAGAAGCCAATGTTTTTTGAAGGTGCCGTTGAAGGTGAAATTTTAACAGAAATGAATGGCTCAGACGGATTTGGATACGATCCCTTGTTTCGCCCCGAGGGGTATGAGCAAACATTTGCTGAAATGTCGGCCAATCAGAAGAATGCTTTGAGTCATCGCGGAAAGGCTTTTGCCGAATTGATGCGATTTTTATCGATAGAATCTGTTGAAGGGGGTGTTGTGTGATGAGCGATTTGCCAAAAGTGCCGGCCCTGAAAGTGGCAGATTTTGATTATGATTTACCTACCTCACGCATTGCTTTTGAAGCCGTTGAGCCGAGAGATGCCTCGAAATTGCTCGTTTACGGCAGTGAAGGTGGTGTTGATTTGGGCGATGGGCATCGTGAAAAAGTTGATGTAGTGGATGAAATTGGACCGAAGAAAGGTGTATTGGATTTGCGGTTTTCGGGGTTGTTGGATGTTTTGGACGACGGTGATTTTTTGGTGGCGAATGATACGAAGGTGATTCCGGCCCGATTGCATGGCAAAGTGATTGGCGGCGGACAGGCGGTTGAGGTGTTTTTGCTGAATCCTTTGAATCCAGAGTGGAGTTTGTGGGAGGCGATGGTTGGAAATCGAAGGAAGTTTAAGGAAGGTGCTTGCTTGGCTGTGGGCGATGTGGATTTGGAGAAGGAGGCGCTGGGCGATGAGATGGGGGGGGTGCTGAAGATTGAATGGCATGATCGGGAGAAGAATCAGGTGAGGTTGATTTTGCCGGAGGGTTTTGCTGGTTTTGTGGATGCCATCGAACATTTTGGGAAGGTGCCGTTGCCACCTTATATAGAGCGTGAACTGAATGTGGATGATAAAGACCGATATCAAGCCATTTTTGCTCAGAATGCGGGAGCAGTTGCGGCGCCAACGGCATCGTTGCATTTCACAGATCGGTTGAAGGAGGCTTTGTTGTTGAAGGGTGTTGGGTTTGGCTATCTCACTCTGCACGTAGGGGCGGGTACGTTTAAGCCAATGACGAGTGAATTGGCCAGTGATCATGAGATGCACTCGGAGCGTTTTGAAATTACGGTGGGTATGTTGGATGCATTGATTTTGGCGATGGAATCAGGAAAGCGGGTAGTAAGTATTGGGACAACTGTGATGAGGGTGCTGGAGAGCATATATTATATAGGGTGTAGGATGAAGCTCGGAATATGGGAGGGTAGGGTGAAAAGTACGGATGGTTACGATGAGAATTTGACATTTTTTGATGGGGAGAGGATAGAACTGGCGGAGGCGATGCGCGTGTTGCGCAAAGAGGTGAGTGATTTGGGTGGGGTATTGCGGGGCGAAACGCAGATATTTATCGTAGAGGGGTTTGAATTTCGGGTTGTTGATGGGTTGATTACAAACTTTCATCAGCCCAAATCCACGTTGTTAATGTTGGTTTCGGCGTTCTGTGGGGGTAGATGGAGGGATATTTATAAGCATGCGATGGGGAATGGGTACCGTTTTTTGAGTTACGGGGATGGTTCGTTGCTGTGGCGTTGATTTATTTTCAATCCTAATTGATTGAATTGCTAGGGGTTGGTGATTCTGAGTGATTTTTTTTGGGATTGTACTTGAAAATGCGGGAAATAGTAGTACTTTTGCATCCCGTTCTGATAGAGACCACAAGTAAAAACAACAACAAACAAGCGAGAGCGCGGAGGTTGTTGAGATTGGGAGTGGTTTTAGATTGGATAGCGTTCATGAAGTTACTGGGAGTAGAGACAGCGGAAGGTTGAAAGTGTTGAGGAAAAAAAAGAAATAAAATTTATTTCACAATTTCCTTGACAATGACAAAAAGAAGTTGTATTTTTGCACCCCGTTTCGGAAGGAACACGAAGGGAAACAAGCAATAAACGGATCTTA
>JACCDO011009818.1_pt1 | contig 18520 bp, 19 predicted proteins | sample 7446101 | NCBI WGS metagenome assembly JACCDO01 (sample SAMN15323440, study PRJNA562643) | freshwater metagenome | isolation source: river surface water | place: USA:Blue River Watershed | collected 2017-08-16 | reverse complement strand
CTGTGAGCATCAAAATAATAGATATTTATTATTTTGATATTAAAAATAAAAGATAAACTTGATGCTTTAATAAAAAATCCCATTTTTTTATTTTTTTTGGTTGCTGTGAGCATCATATTAATAATTAAAAATTAATATGATAAATAAAAGAAAAACAAAAATATTCGAGATGCTTTAATAAAAAAGGCGTTTTCTTTTTAAAATTTTGCTGTGAGCATCTATAATTAGTCCTAAATTAAATACTGTGACACTTTCCTAAATAATTGCACTGAAACCCAATTCATTAATAAATTAATAACCCCCTAAAATCAAAAATCATTTAAAATAATATCTGCCTCCTAAGATTGAAACAGCTTAATTCTATCATTCTGATTTTAAATAAAACAATCTCTATTATGTATCTTAAAAACCACAAAGTCTATGTGATTTAAATATAATAGAAATTTAAACCCGAACCCAAACCATACACAAACCTATTCACATTCCCAACCCTCCCCTCTTCAGGATGCATTGATAATCATTAACTTTGATAAGTTTATTGCTGTGTGCATCCTACTCTATTAAATATAATATATGTTTAAATATATTATTATATAAAATATATTTAAGAAATATTTCAATAATTCTTATTTAAGTAAACATGAACTTTAATAGTGCATTTGACGCTACTTTAAACACACTAAAAAATATTGTTAATTATGTTCGAGGAGAAAATGGTGCACTAGCACATTCCTCATTAAATGAAATAACACCATTTAATCTAGATACTGATAAACAAGAAAAGTTTGATAATACACTTATTGAACTTTTTTTACTTGTTCGTAATGATTCTAGTCTTAATGAAAAATTAGAACAAATTTTTACAATTATTAATTCATCCACTTCAATAGATGAAAAAAAGGTATATTTTGAAAGATTTATTAAAACAGTATTATTTATTCGTCAACCACGTAAAGGAAAAGGAGAACGAACACTTTTTCACAAAACAGTTAAATATATTTGGATTAAAAATCAACCTGTAGCAGAATATATTATAAGTCTTGTTCCAGAATTTGGATGTTTTGATGATCTCAATCATTTATATGATCTAAATATAATGGGTCTTAATAAATATCTTGTAAAAATTATGGGTGATGCTATTAAGGAAGACTACCAAAAAATCCAACAAGACTCACAAGCAAAAATTAGTTTAGTTGGTAAATGGGCCCCACGTGAAAAATCTCAATATGATAATTTTGCACATGATATTGCTTCATATATTTGTGGTGGTTTAAATAAAAATACTTGTATGAAAAGATATCGTCAAATGATCGCATCACTTAATAAACATCTCAAAACAGTACAACATAATATGTGTCAAAAAAATTGGGCAGAAATTGATTTTAATAATGTACCATCTGTATCAATGACGAAATTAACAAAAGCATTTCAACATGAAAAAACAAGTCCATATCCAAAAGCATCGACAAGATTACGTGTTAGATATAATAAAAATATTTATACTGGTCGTCGTCATGATGAATCTCATCCAGATTATGAAGATCGTAATACATGCAGAACAAATCTTCATAACTTTTTAAACAATGGTAACAAAGTTAAATCATCTGTATCAGACCTTTCATCTATTGTACAAAATTATCTTTCTGGAAGTGAAGCTGATATAGTTTGGGAATCACAATGGAATTCACGAGTTGAAGAACTACGTGTTCTTTTAAATTCTGTTGAAAATAAGATGACAATATTTCCAATGGTAGATCTTTCAAGTTCTATGAGCGGCAATCCTATAATTCAAGCAATTACCCTTGGTCTATTTACATCAATGTTTATGGATAAAACACCAGAAGGAGAAGAAAATCAATTTGCTAATAGATTTATGTCATTTAATACAACACCACAACTTGTTAAACTTCCACGAACAGGAACATTAAAAGAGAAAATGGAAGTAATGCGACAATGGACTGGTTCTGGAATGTGGGGCGGAAGTACAAACATTCAAAAAGCTATACAACTTCTTCTTGACATAGCAGTTACACATAAATTACCAAAAGAAGAAATGCCACAAGTTCTTGCAATCTTTTCAGACATGCAATTTGATGCCGGTGATTCTTCATGGAATGAAACATCATATGAAATGATTAAGAGACAATTTGAAACAGCTGGATATTCAGTACCACATATTATTTTCTGGAATCTTCGTGAAAATACACAAGGTTATCAAGTCCTTACAAACAGACCAAATTCAACAATGCTTTCTGGTTTTTCAACTAGAATGATGGATTTATTTTTACAAGGAAATCTTGATGAACTCAAGAATGTTTCAAATGTTCCAGAAGAAGTAAAACAACAAAATACTACAAAAGAACTATTTGAAAAAGCTCTTAATCATGAAATGTTTGAAACTATTAATGAACAAATGAAAACAAAACTTGAAGAAATTCTAAAGGCATAAATTTAAAAGAGATAAAAATTGATTTAAATTATACTTAATGTTTTAATTTTATATTATAATTATAAAATTAATGATTATAGCAATTTCTGGAAAAATAGGTTCTGGAAAATCTACAGTTGGAGAAATATTTCAACAAGAAGGATTTCTATTAGATTCTTTTGCAAAATCTGTAAAAGATATATGTTGTATTTTATTTGGATATGATCGTGACACAATAGAAGGTTCTACACCAAATAGTAGAATATGGAGAGAAGCTATTGATAAAAAACATACAAATCTTCTTAAAAGAGATTTTACTCCACGTGATGCGATGGTATTAGTTGGAACTGAATTTGGAAGAAATATGATTCATCCTAATATATGGGTTAATACGTTATTTAATCGTTATGATAAGAATACAAATCTACTTATAACAGACCTCCGATTTCAAAATGAATACGATGAAATAAAAAAACGAGGGGGAATTGTTATCAGAATTAATCGTTCAAATGAAAACAGTTCAAATCATATTAGTGAATGTGCACTTGATAATCATAATTTTGATTATGTTATTAATAATGATGGAACATTAGAAGATTTAAAAACTAATGTACTAAATATAATAAATGACATAAAGAAAACAGCTAAATTTTAATTAGAATTATCTACATAAAACTCAAAAGACTTGTATAAACTCCGCATATCTCTATAATATTCCTCAGTTAAATCATCATCAACCAAAATATGCTTTGATTTTTCAAAATCAAACAATACAAAACAATTTTTTTCTATATCAAAACCAATGTTATCTAACAATGTATCACGGTGAGCCCAAAAGTTATCTCGCAAATAATTTAATGCACCGGGAATGTCTTCAAAAATATCTTCATTCGGTTTAATTTTCCCTGTTTCGTGAATCATTTTAATATTATCAAAAGCACTATACAACATCTTAATCGTTTTTGACACTACTGCAACAATCTGTAAATCTTCAAAAACGTATACACCCTTAATTTCCTCTAAATATTTACATTCATTTTTACAAAGAAGAGAATACAGCTCAATCATTTTATTACGCTCAAAATCACTTAGCTTATAAATCTTAATGGTAATCGTGTCAAAAACAAGTACAATTAGCATGTCTTCTTTAAAATGGATGATATTAGAGTCTTCGGGATTTAAATTCTGATGAACAAAAATTTGAGACAGTCCTTGATTAATCTCATCAAAATACGTTCTCTTATTTTTTCCTGCAAGGACCCTATCAGAATAAATACTATCATACATACCTTCTACAATATAAACATCATCATCAATAGCCAATAAATCTTTCATCGCTTTCTCCTTCAAAAGTACTTCAAAGGAATTACGCGGAAAATAAGTTGAATAACGACGAACTGTGAGTTCATGCTCCATATCGTTATTTTCAATATCAGAGTGGGGAAGAGTAATGGAAATCATTTTATTTAATATATATTTATTATTATAGAACAATTATGACATTTTATTTTTTCAATTTTTTTAACTATATAGCTTAATTAACTATATAGCTTAATTAACTATATAGCTTAATTAACTATATTACTTGTCAGCAATATTAGCCATGTATACAGATGCACCTGCAAAAATAAATGCTGATAAATATTTTAGATTAAAGCCTTTTTTAAATATATATATATTAACAAAAATAAATACAATTAATGTTGTTATATGATATTCTATAACTAAATGTGGTTCATGCATCCCTAATATCTCAACTCCTGCATTCATAGCTGGACTCATAAATAAATATTCTCCTGCTGCAAATAATATTAATAATAACATTCTTGGACCAAGTGTATATTTAGATAAAAATATAGGTCCTGACATCCACGCCATTGATTGAAAAAAAGCAGCTATAATAAATGGTATAAATGGAAATGTATATTTTGGAAATATTTTAAAATATCTATTTAATAGTTTTTCTAATTGAGGTGTTGATGCTGTTCTATGAGTTATATCTTTATATTCCATATTATATTATATATATTAGTTAACTTAAAAAAAATAAAAAAAATAAAATAAAAAAAAATAAAAAATTAAATTATATATCTGTATATTAAATCATCTGGTGGTAATCTTTTATTATTTTCTTTAAAATATTCATAATCATAATCACATATACATATACGTATACATTTACAATTTAATATATTATCTTCTTTTATTTCTAATTCATTTATTTTAATCTTTTTATTTATATTTTTATTATTATCAATTTGATTATCTTCTAATTGATCACTTTTTCTTTTAAGATTTTTTTCAATAGGTATAAAAGAATTATTAATAATATCATTAGATAACTTTATCTTTTTATTTTGTTGTATGTATTCATTTGTGCCAGCTTTTCTTTTTAATTTTAATCTATTAAAATTATATGTTAGTGTATTTATATCAGTACTTAATTTTCTTTTTTTATTTTCTAAAACGGGTTGAAATAATGATTTTCTTTTTTTTATATTTTCTATATTTTCCAAATTTTCTATACTATAATCGATATATGAAATTTCTTCCATTTATATTATTAAAGATAATTTTTATTTGATTTTACTCTCAAAATATCATTAAATTCTCTATCATCTATTTTTAATTTATATTCATCAGAATATAATTTATTAACAGTAGAATAAACAAAAGCACTTGCTATATTTTCTAATTGAAAATCTTCATAATCACCTAGACCTGTTTTTTCATTAAATTCTACTAATTTAACATTATAATTATTATCAACAATAAAATCTAATCCAAATAATTCATAAACATTTTTTTGATCTGGATATGGTCTCATGATTTTAAATTTTTTTATTAATCTAAAAAGATATGTTAAATTTTGTTTTATTTGGTTTATAATATATTTACCATTTTCTTTTCCTATTTGTTCTTGTAAATCTTCAAAGAAATAATCACGATCATCATTACCTGGATTTGTTATATTTTCTTTAATATTATCAATATTAAAAGTCTTAGATCTTTCATATAAGCTTAAATTCATTATAATAGGTTTTACAAAATATGCTCTATATACACCTTCAATTAAAGATATAACAAGATATACTCTCAAATCAAATACACGATTATTAAATAATAATAAATCTTTTATATATTCTGATAAAACTAATCTATTATCACCATCAGGTTCTTTTTTATTTCCTTTATATAAAAGATGTTTACCATTTTTATTAATAAATGTTTTAAATTTATCAAAATTATCAAATAATTCGATATTTGCTCTTTCAAAACTCCATGTAGGTCTTAGAATAAATATTTTATTATTTATAAATAAATGTTTATATTTATCTAAATTATTTATATCAATATCTGTATGATAAACCATAAATCTTTTATAATTTTCTGGTTCTTCTCTTTGTATAGTTTTATATAAATTTGATTTATTCGTAAGATACTTTCGATGATATGTATTAAATCTATATGATATATTAGCTTTTATTGAATAATCTGCTTTTCCAATAACATAACTAAAATCTACATATTTTAACTGTTTGGCTTCTTCTTCATTTACTAAACGCCAATTTGAATTATTTCTAAATATTTCTTCTATATATTCTAAATGTACTCCTTTATTTTCATTATCTACTTTTATAAAATATGTTTTTTGATTATTTAAAGCGGATTTTTGATCCATTAATATATAATATTATTATATAAATTAATAATATAATGATTGATTTTAATTATAATTATGATTATGATAAAGCAATTGAAGATAAAAATAAAATATTAAATTTAATAGACTATCCATATCTAAAATATTATGTATCTGAAAAAACTATAATGGAAACATTTAATAATTTAAAAAAATCAAAACCACATATAGTTAATAGACCATTTTATATAAATAATGTTAAATTAGAAAAAAATGATCTAAAATATAATAATACAAACATATTAATAATGTCAACTAATGATGAATATGAAAAAATTAATAGAATAAGTGATTATTTTAATGAAAAATGTAGAATTGAATGTCAATTTTTTGGTTCTATTGGAACTGTAGAAGAATATTATAAAAAACACTTTGATAAAATTATAGATCATATGAGAGAAAATAAATTACAAATTACAATAGAAAATATTAGAGATACTATATTTAAATATGGGAAAAAAGATAAATTTGGCGAATGTTCTACTTTTCGTCCTAATTTAATGAAATATATTATAGAACATTTTAATTCAAAAAAAATATTAGATATGTCATCTGGATGGGGTGATAGATTAGTAGGTGCAATGGCATGTAATATAGATTGTTATCATGGGTTTGATCCAAATTCTTGTTTACAACCTGGATATAATAAAATAATAGATTTTTTTAAGGAAGAAATGTTAAATAAAGATGCAGATTTAAAAATAGAAGAATTACCATTTGAAAAAGCAATTTTACAAGATAATTATTATGATTTAATGTTTACTTCTCCACCATATTTTGATATAGAAATATACGATTCAAATTCAGAAACACAATCTACACATAAACAAAGCGAAGAATCATGGTATAATAGTTATATGAAAGTATGGATAGAAATAATTTATAAGGCTTTAAAAATAAATGGGAAAATGATATTTAATATAAATCAATTCCAACACCATCATTTTGTATCATGGCTTATTAGAGATTTAAAATCGGATAAAAGATTTGAATTTCTTGGAACAATTGGATATACTGGAACCATTGTTAAAAATGTACAACCTATATTTATTTGGAAAAAAATGAATTAAAAAGTTATAAGTAAATTAATTAACAGATTAGTTATTATTAACTAAAATATTATAATGTCTCAAGATAAAGATTATGTTATGTATATTGTTGTTAATGATGATTTAAAAATGGGGAAAGGTAAAATTGCTTCTCAAGTAGGTCATTGTGTACAACATATGGTTGAAAATATTATTAGATCATTTTATGAAGGTAAAAAGACCGATGCTTATAATAGGTATATGAAATGGAAAAATGGTGCTAAAAAAATAGTATTGAAGGCATCTAAAGAAGAATTAATTAAACTTTGTCATGAAATGGAATCTAATCCAATTTATGATGCAGGAAAAACACAAATAGAATCTGGAAGTTTAACAACAGTTGGATTTTATCCATCTTGTACAAATTCTGATTTATTTAAACAATATAAATTACTTTAAACAATATAAATTACTTTAAACAATATAAATTACTTTAAACAATATAAATTACTTTAATTGAAAATATATTTAACATAATAACATTTATAATAATAATATAAATGGCTTCTAATGATGTAGTAATACAGGATCATAGTGATCCATTAGATAATGCGGATATTATTATTGTAACAACACCTTTTGGATTATCAATTGCGTATAATTTAGCAGAAGAACTAAAAAAACTAAATTTTAAAACAGCAATTACAAATACTATAAAAGACAACGATGTTCTTCATATTCTATTATTTTCATTTAGATTACAAAAATTACCAAAAAGATATATTATTTATCAACTAGAACAAATTTATAAAAGTCCTCTTTTAACAGATCGTTTATATACTGATATAGAAAATTCTATTATGTCAATGGATTATTCACAGGTAAATTATAATAATCTTAATAATGTACATAAAAAATATATGAGATATCAACCAATGCCAATTTCAAATAAAATAATTGAATATACACCACATTATGAATATGATATTTTATTTTTTGGAGGTCTTAATGAAAGACGTAAAAATATTTTAGATCATTTATTTAAAGAAAAATTTGTAGTGGCATATACATCAGATACTTTCTTTGAAAGTTTATATACACATATTAAAAAGGCTAAAATAGTTTTAAATCTACATTATTATGATAATGCTATATTAGAAACAGCAAGAATTAACGAAATATTACCATTTAATAGTCTTATTATTTCTGAATCAACAAATAGAATAAATGAGATAAATGATTTTTATAAAGATGATGTATTTTTTATTGAAAATATTAATGAAAATCTATCAAATATTCATGTTCTTGTTAATCAAATTAGAAATTGTTTAGATAATTTTGATATTTATAAAGAACGTATTAATAAAACAAGAGAAAAAACTGTAACTAGACTCTATAATTATTTTTCACATTATCTTAAAAAAAATCTTTATGAATGTGGTGTATTACAAATAGATACATATGATAAAAATATTGATTTTGAAAAGATAATTTGTTTAACAAATGGTGATAGTAATATTTCAAAACAAGATTTTAATAAATATAATACAGACTACATAAATGATATTTATTTTTTAACAAAAATTAATAATAAAGCAAAAATGTATTATATGTTATTTAAAAAGTTTTTAGATACTAAATTAAATACTATAACAATATGCGAAGACACATGTATCTTTCCGGATAATTTTAAACAACTATTTAGAACAATGAATAATTATTTTATTTCAAATGTATTTGATATATTTATTTGTTCTAAAAAAAATATTACAAAAGAAATTGTTGAAGATAAAATACAAAATATTAAATTATTTAATAACATTGTTTTTATAGATTTTGTTGATCTTAAAACAGAAGATATTGTTAAAATTGATATGTTGCCATTTAATATTTTTTCAAGAAACTTTGCTCAAAAATATATTGATATATATGATAGAATTGCAAATAATTATGATAAAACTATGGAAAATATTATTAATATTATGCTTAATTATAATATAAGTTATGTAACAACAAATATAAATTATTTTAATAATATTAATTCATCTGCTTTAAGTATTTAAGTATTATTTATTAATATATATTATTAATAAATGACCCAGCATCAAAATTTTATTTCAGAAGAACAATTTAATCAACTAAAACTTGAACTTAAATATGAACTCCTTCACGAAATTAAGGAACAATTAAAAAATGAATTACTTGAAGAAGTATCTAAAAAAAATATTTCTAAACCAATAAAAAATAAAAAAGAATTAACATTTTTTGAAAAAGTACATAATATATTTAATTTAATGAGAGGTTTTGCCTTTTATGATAGTGATGAAGATGAAGATCAAGAACAAGAAGATCAAGAACATCAAGAACAAGAAGATCAAGAACAAGAAGATGAAGATGAAGATGAAGATGAAGATGAAGATGAAGATGAAGATGAAGATGAAGATGAAGATGAAGATGATACACAAGAAGAAGTAAAAGAAGAAGATATAAAAGAACAAGATGCAAAAGAACAAGAAGATCAACAACAAGAAGATCAAGAACAAGAAGATGAAGATGAAGATGAAGATGATACACAAGAAGAAGTAAAAGAAGAAGTAAAAGAAGAAGATATAAAAGAACAAGATGCAAAAGAACAAGATCAAGAAGACATAAAAGAAGATGTAAAAGATCAAGAACAAGAAGATACAAAAGAAGAAGAACAACTACAAAAAAATGAACAAATTTTATTTAAATGGTTTCAAATGTTTAATAATGTATATACGGCTTCTAAAGAACAATCATTAGATAAAGAAAAATCTATGAAAGATTTACTTGATAAAGAACTTAAAAATTTATCAGAAATATCAGATAGCGATGAGAATGAATACGATGAAACTGAAATAAATAATTTACATGGTGTTTCGACAAAAATTATTGAAAAAGTTATTACAGATTTAGCAATAAATGTAGAAAAGGATGAAGAAAGTGATCTATAATATTATTAATTTATTAATTTATTAATTTATTTTTTTTTATTTTGTTGTTTTGTTTTATTTTGTTTTGTTTTAGTTTGTTTTGTTACTTTAGCTTTAGTAGATTGTCTTCCTTTTCTTTTAGGTTGTTCATTATTAACTTCTTGTACTTTTTCTTCTTCTTTTTTAACAGAAATTAGATCATCTTGTTTATTTTCTTGTTTATTTTCTTGTTCATTTTCTTTTTGAATTTCTTCTAATATTTCTTCAGTAACACTTAAATTATCATTATCATTTTCTTTTTCATTTTCTTTGTGGACAGATTTTTCATCTGATTTACTTTCTATTTCAATGACAATACTTTCTTGTGGAAATAATTCAGGTATAGTAGAAAAGGCATTTACGTTAGCAACATCTTCCATAATTAAGTCAGATTTATTTGTGAAAGCAGAAGGTACAACTTTTCTTTCAATTTCTTCTAATTTTGACATTTCTATACCAATATCTGCATCATCTGATACAATCTTATTCTCACTAATATCTAAATTGATTTTATTATTTACTTTTTTATTGATTGTTGGATTTTCTACATAATTTATAATTGTTTCTAATTTATTTTTTAACATTTCATAATATAAGCTTGATGCTTTTGAATTAATTTTTTCTATTTCTGGAATTTGTACATATACATTTCCTGAAATATCGTTGAGTCTTGGTCTAAATGCTTTAATAATATTATATTCTTTCTTTGTATAATTTGCATAATATGCATTAAAAATATTAAATAAAACATATAATACTAATCCTATTAATGGTATATATTTTAATTTACTATTTGTACCTAATTTTTTCATAGAATTAAATATTTGATATGCCATGTAAACAAAACCAGCACTTTCCATTAATACTTGCATTAAACGTTTTTTCTTTAATTTTTCAATATGTTCAACATATGATTGTGTATATTTTTTAGTGCTTAATAATCTAAAAAATGGATCATATTCTTTTAAAAATATATCTAATACTCTTCTTACATTTTCTAATGTTGGTTCTTTATTATTTTCTTTTAAAAAATTAACAGTTTCATAATATTTAATAGCAGCATCTCCATTTAAACAAAATAAATTATCACCATCAATATCATAAATTGTTGATAAAGCTTTTCCATCATTTTTATTCATAGATTTCATCATCATTAAATCTAATGCAAAATTCATATATACATTATTTTATATAAAATATAAAAAATATTAACACAATTTATAAAGATAATATCAATTTAAAAATGAATTTAAAATCAATTTAAAATCAATTTGAAATTTTCATATTACAATATTCTATAATTTTATCTAAATTTAAATTACATGTTATAATATAAATAAAATCAGCAGGATCAAAATATAATGTTATAGGAATTGTATATTGAAAATGTTTACCAAATATTATTTTTTGAAATATTTCTGGATATATTACTTCTGATAATGTAAATATAAAATCGTTATTAGAGGTATATTCTTTTATAACATCTTTTAAATCAGAATTTAAAATCTTTTTAAGATCAGTTTTATAATCTAATTTTATTTTATTATTAAATGCAAAATCATAAAATTTTTCTTTATTCATCATAACTGTTTGTATTACTGACATAAATTCTGTTTTGAATATTGATTTATAATATTTTTTATTTGATTTGCTTAATTTATAATTTGGATGCATTACAGACCCATAATCTATAGCTTTAAAGATATATCCAAATGTTGGTATTATATGATTTAAAATTCTTATATATTTTTTATCGGTTTTAATATAACCAATATTTCCAAAATGAAAATCTCCGTGAATATATTTATTTTTTTCTAAAATATTGATAATTCCTGCTAATTGTGCCAACATAGAATATCTTTGTTTAATATCTAATGAATCTATAATATCTCTTACACTACCATCAACTAATTCATATATTTTACGAATACACACCTTAGATTTAGCAAGATTTTTTATTTTATTTTGATGATATTTAGGAAATTCTTTTATATCAACTGAATACTTTTGTACATGATCACAATCTTCTATAAATTCATATTCATACAATTTAATAAATTGATCTGGATATATTGAATTCATTTTTGTAATAAAATGTATTTCTCTCCATTGTGGTGATTTTAAATTTTTGTCTACATCATCTTTTAGTATATGTTCAATTTTCATAGCATAATATTTATTATCTTTTTTTACTTTATATACAGTGCCAAACATACCATTACCTAATTCTTTTATTATTTCCATTATATAATAATAAATTATAATATTATTATATTTTTATGTATTTCCTGTAATATTTTTTAAAATACCAGTAATTTGGTTCCATACATTTGTAGTACATGCACCTTTACAATTAAAAATATTACCAGAAGCATTAATACCATATATATAATTTTTACCAGATGAAATATTTTTTAATTTACCATCAATATCTTCCCAATTTGAATCATCACAATCTCCAGCACATTTATATATATAATCTTCAGAATTAATACCATATACAACATTATCTCCAGCTGCAATATCTTTTAATTTACCTTCTAATGGTTCCCACTCTCCAGAATCACATGGTTGAGCACATCTTAAAATATTATCACTTGCATCCAAACCATAAATATAATTCTTACCACTTGATATTTTTATAAGAGATCCATCAATTTTATTCCATTCTTGTTTAATACATGGTGCTTTACATTTATATATCTCATCATTTTCATCAATTCCATATAAATAATCTGTACCTGCTGAAATATATTTATAATTTCCATCTATTTGCACCCATTCATTTTTAGTGCATGGTTTTGGACATACATATATATCATTATTTTCAGTTGTACCATATAGATAATCAGTATCTGAAGTAATTGAACTAAAAGTACCTGGAATTTTTGTCCATTTACCATCATTGCATGGTTCTTTACATTTATATACTTCTTTATTACTGTTAACACCATAAATATTTATATCTGTATCAATAAGTACAAGATTATTATGATCAAATTCAACTATATTATCGAGTATTTTTTTAACTGTAACACCATCTGGATTAAATTCAACTTGTCTAAACATTGGATCATTTGGAAAACGATCAACAAAATTTATTTTTTTCAAATAAGTTTCTTTATGTAAAAACATTTCTAATATAATTTTATTATTACCGACATCATCTTTTATATCATTTCCGCTTTTATACATATTTTCATATCTCATATGTAATCCACCAACATTTCCATACCATTGTCCATCTGTATGTAATATAAACATAAATACAATAGATCTTGGTTCTTCTCTACATTCTACAGGATAACCATATTCTAAAAATACTATACGTTGAATATTTGTTTTTTTTTCTGTTTCATATATTAAATTTCTTATTTCATGTAATGTTTTTCTTATAAGATTTTTCATTTCAGTATCTTGTTTTCTACCATTTACAACTATAGCACTAGTACAACCTGGTAAAAATACATTATAATCATCACTTTTATTAAAATTTGATGTATAACTTAAACCGGCATCTTTTGTAGAAATCAATGGCATTGTTCTACCTTTATTATCATCCGCTCTTTCTGTAGAAATAGTTGACCAAAAACAATCAAAAAAGTTATTATCTGGTCTTCCCGCAAGTGCATCATTTTCTTTTTTAACTAATTTTTTTTGACTATTTATCTCAAGTAAATTAGAATATATATATGCAATAGTATTATTAACTTTTGCTAATGCCCCAGTATGAATATAATTTGTAGTTAAAGCATATAATTCTGCCGAAGCTTCTTCTAAATTTTTAGCAATTAATTTTTTTTTTGCGTCGCTAGTATTTGATGCTTCTCCAGAAGAAACCATATTTTTTAATTCTGTACTTTCTATTTTTTTACTAGATTTAATTGGAGTTACATAACTATCAGATACTTTAGTTTTAATAATTATATTTTTGATTGGTGTATAAATATATTTAAATCCAGTACCAAAATAATTTTCACGAATTAAATCATTTACCTTTAAAAAAAATGATACTTTTGGAAAACATCTTGGTGGAGTTAAATAAGTATTAATTCTTTTTGCATCTTTTACCGCTTCATCTAGTGCTAATGCTGCTGCAACAATTGCAGCCGCAGCTAAGCCAGCTGGACCTGCTGCCATCAAACCGGCTGCTACCCCTAGCCCTACCCCTATACCTACTTTAGCTCCAGTAGATATACCTGTTCTTTTTGTACTAATTGTTTTTGGTTTTTTTGGTTTTTCATCACCTTCTGTATTTGTAGTTTCTTCTAAATATTCATTATTTACTCTTTTAAAATGATAAATAAGTACTAACAAAATTATAAATAATAAAATAATAATTATTTTATTTTTTTTTATATTTCTTATTATATTCATTAATATATTATATGATTAAAAAAATATTTTTAATAATTATTTAAATAAATAAACATTATAATATATTATTATGATACATTTAACAAGTGATACCCAATTTCAAGATCTTATTAATAATAATCATTTTGTAGTTCTTGATTTTTTTGCAACATGGTGCGGTCCATGCAAAGTACTGACTCCACAACTAGAATCCCTTTCAAAAGTATATTCAAATGTAGTATTTCTTAAAGTAGATGTTGATGAATTTGAAGATATTGCTTCTACACATCAAATTAGTGCTATGCCAACAATTATGTTTTATAAAAATGGTCATCTTCTTAAACATGATACTGTAGTTGGTGGGGGTAAAATCGCTCAAATAGAACATGTAATTAAACAAAATATTTAATTTTATTTTATAAAGAAATATTTAATTAAAATTTGCCTAATAGTTCAAAGTCAACATCTTGAAATTCCCATTCTTGAAAGTTCTTACAATCAAATAGATCGTAATAATCTTGATCACATTTAATATTTGGTAAGGCGAATCGAATATAATTATTATACCAATATGTTTTTCCATTCTCTTCATGGCTAACCAATTCTCGTTTTACATAAGTACCATTACGAAGAAATACATTATAATCATCAATATCATTGTTAAATTCTTGTTTAAGTTTATCTTTAATTTCTGAAGTGTTTAAATTTAGAATATCTTTTTTTTGAAACCATTTTGATGCAATTTCACGTACAAAACTACGATAACAAACAATCTTTGAACGCCAGATGAAATAATTTGTTAGTTCGTTTTTATTGGGAAAGATAATATGATGAGAATCAAATGTAATACGATCAACTACATTTTTAAAGCGTTCAGCATTTAGATTACGAAGATGATATTGTAGACGAATTGTAGCATAGCTTGACATTAGTGTAAGAAGTTTTACAATACGACCACGATAAATATGTTCTTTAATAAGTTCATCGTCACGATCCTTGTTAAGTGGTTTAAACATAATTGAAATTTCATCAGAATGATTAAATCCAGTAGCAGCATTAAATTTCTTAACGAGATCAGCAGTAGTCTTATCCATAGCATATTTAAAATCATTTACATATGGTGTATGTAAATGAATAAATTCATCATTTTTAATGTTATTAAGAATTTTTGAAAAGCCATTTCCATCAAGACGAACAACAAATCCCGTAAATGGATCGATTTCATGAATATACCGTTCTGAATAAGTTTCATAGAATTTCATTCGATCACAAATATCATTTGGCATTTCATTATTGTCATTAAGTTGATCAACATACATTTGAAGAGTTTGAGCTTGTGTAGGAATTATAATTTTCGCTTCAATATTAATTGTATTTTCTTTAGAATTACTTTCAGATTGATTTTCTTGTTCTGTTTCTAATTCATTATCTTCTGTTTCCCATTCATCTTCATCTTCATTTTCTTCTTCTTTAATTCGATGGCATACTCGTTTTATATTACAATTCTTTTTGTATTTTCCTTTTTCTACAAAATATACATATTCTAAAAATTTAGTAAACATGGCAAAACCAGTATAAATAGTTAAAAGTAGTATTATAAAATATAGTTGGATAGAAATTTGCCCCATCATTCCATTATCTAGTTGAACAGCGTAATACATATTTATATATTATTATATTATTATAAGATTAAAGATATAGAATATCTAAAGTTCAATTTTTTAATAAAAACCTTTAGGTTTTTTATTAAAAAATTTGAATAATTAATGATTTAACAACTTTTGAATTATATAATATATATTAAATAAAATGGATATTACATATGATATAAAATATACAACAAATCAATTAATTGATCGTGCTTATACTAAATTAAAGCTTTTAAATTTACAAAATGAAAAAAAAGCTTTCTGTAAACCAGAAATTATTAATCATAATCGTAAATCATATATTACAAATTATATGAAATTCTGTGAATCAATTAATCGTGAACCAGAGCATCTTCAAAAATTTATTGATCATGAAATGAATACATCGACATCTATCATTGCAAATGGAACTATGACTGATGAAAAATCTGGATTAAAATTTAATATGATGTTTAAAAAAGATATTGTTATGAACACAATTACTGGATATATGAAAGAATATGTGTTATGTAGTCTTTGTAAATCAGGTAATACTGAAATTAAAAAAGTAGATAGAATTAATTTTTTAAAATGTAATAATTGTAAAGGTGATAAGGCGATATCTAATGTATAATATTATTATACATATATACAATTTTTTTTATTTAATAAATTTATTAAAGTTCGTTTATTTTTAATATATATAAAAATAAATTTTTTTATCACATAAATATTATATAATAATGTCTCAAGAACTTGAAAAACTATTTGAACTTCAAGGCGGTGCCAAGAAGGGATCAAAGAAGGGATCTAAAAAGGGCTCCAAAAAGGGCTCAAAGAAAGGTGGTGCCAAAAAAGGCAGCAAGAAAGGCAGCAAGAAACAAATGAAACGCCAATCAAGCAAGAAGGGTAGCAAGAAAGGCAGCAAGAAAGGTAGCAAGAAAGGAAAGAAATATTAAATAATATATTTAATAATTAATTCATTGTAATTGTTGATTTTTGCAGATCAGACATATTTTTTATATTTTTTAAAGTAAATTAATTAGTTAGTTAATTAAAATTTTTTCCGGCAAATTCGCCAAATAATTCTTCAGCCATCATGTCGTATACTTTTGCAGCTTCTTCTTCTGTTTCAAATCCAGTTATTTCCTTTTTAATCCCATCTTTTGTAATACACGCAGTATATTTATTTCCTCTTTTAATAACTCCTTTATATTTATTATTTGAATTTGCATTTTTAGAGCGATTATATGAATTCTCTCTTGCAGTAATTACTCTTAAATTTTCTAATCTATTATCCAATTTATTACGATTTATATGATCAATTACAAAACCTTTTTCTTGTTTTCCTAATAAATTTTTATGAAGAGTTTTACTTCTTGCTGTATATGTCATTGGATAACCATTTGAATCCAAATACCAATCATGTCTTATAATCTTTTCTAATGATTGTATTGATATTAAAAAATAATTTTGTTCTAAATTTTTTGCTCTTCCCAACAATTCCAACTTAACATAATTTGCATTATTAATATCACATAATTCATTTTGATTATTATAAAATCCTAATATTTTATTTTCAGGCATATTATAATATAAAATTAAATATTTAATTTAAGTATTTTTTATTTATTTATTTTATAAACAAATTATAATGGACTATTTTAAATTTTTTAAATCTAGTTTATATGTATTATATGATAGAAGCACTGATTTTGTAAATTATTATTTGTTATCAGCTGATGATAATGAAGACAGACCAGTAAGAGGAGGATTTAAAAAAAGAGTATATTCTGGTTTACCAAAATTAGATCAAATGCATACATTTTTTTCAACACCTACTCATATTATTGATAATATTTATTTAGGTAGTGCATTTAATGCATCACATTTTGATACTTTGACAAATATAAATATAGGATTAATTATAAATATGACATCAGAAATATCAAATTATCATTCTGATAAAATGATTTATAAAAAATATCCAATTTATGATAACAATGCAGAATCTATTAAACCATATTTAGAAAAAATTTATAATCAAATTATAAGTTATCAAGAATTAAATAATAATAAAAATATATTTATTCATTGTTTTATGGGAGCAAGTCGTTCAGCTACAGTAGTCGCATATTATTTAATGAAAAAACATAATTATAGTGTCGATGATGCAATTAAATTTATGAAACATAAAAGAAATGTTGTAAATCCAACTATGTTATTTTATCAAGAATTAAAAGAAATAGAAAAAATGTCAAATTAAATATTGATTAGTTGCTTAGTTTACTAGTTGCTTAGTTCACTAGTTACTTAGTTTACTATAATTATAGCAAAAACTTTTCAAAAATATGTTTTAATTGATGAAAGCATTCTGGATCTTT
>JACCDO010304770.1_pt1 | contig 18520 bp, 24 predicted proteins | sample 7446101 | NCBI WGS metagenome assembly JACCDO01 (sample SAMN15323440, study PRJNA562643) | freshwater metagenome | isolation source: river surface water | place: USA:Blue River Watershed | collected 2017-08-16 | reverse complement strand
TCACTCACTCACTCACTCACTCACTCACTCACTCACTCACTCACTCACTCACTCACTCACTCACTTACTCACTTACTCACTTACTCACTTAGGAACTCAACTGCGATCTATACCTTTTCAACCAGCCGCGTATATACTTCAAAGCCATCGAGATCTTGCTGCTGCTGCAGTCATTCTATCTCTCCATATACTTCACCCAACTGCTCCCAATTACCAGTAAAAGCAGTTACTCCGGAGGTACTCACCCACCCACTCACTCACTGGCTTACCCACTCACTCACCCACTCACTCACTCAATCACTCACCTACTCACTCACTCACCTACTCACCTACAGGCTGGGCATTCGGCCTCACGATCCCAATTATTATCAATTTTATAATTTTCCGCGAGATCCTGACGAAAGCAATCATCCTGAACGCGTGCTGGCGGCTGGAGCGGCGCATTGTGGGGAAGGTGTGCGAAGACACCATTGAAGAGGAGCTCATACTGGACAAGGTTCGGGCTACCTACTCACTCACTCACTCACTCACTCACTCACTCACTCACTCACTCACTTGTTCAGGTCCGGGCTAGTATATATTCGTTGGTTGACGACGCTGGCTCCGCTCATGCGGATCCCTACAAGCTCTTCAAGTTCCTGCAAAGCTCCTTTAACTTGGTGCAAGTAGACAAGGGCTACGTCGGCTACATCAACCGGGACGAGTTCATGCAGTTTCTGCAGGTACTCACTCACCTACTCACTCACCTACTCACTCACTTACTCACTCACCTACTCACTCACTCACTTACTTACTTACTTACTCACCTACTCACTCACCTACTCACTCACCTACTCACTCACCTACTCACTCACTCACTCACTCACTAGATTATCCACGTATATCTCACCGAGGAGAAGTTCGAGCTGCTGTGGAACGTGGTCGACTACGACCTGTGCGGAGTGGTTAGCTTCGACGAAATCTTCGTCTTGTCCTTCCCGCACCTCAAGCAATTCTTGAAGAAAAATTTAACCAGTACTCACTCACTCACTCACCTACTCACTCACCTACTCACTCACCTACTCACTCACTCACTCACTTACTTACTCACTCACCTCTCTAGTTGCAGCTAAATTAAGGCGGAAGTTTCAATTTGTTTTAACGAGCAAAAAAATTCCAAAAGATAAGTGGGAGAACGAGCTGCGCTCCATGTTCAAGGTATACCCACTCACTCACCCACTCACTCACCTACTCACTCACCTACTCACCTACTCACTCACTCCGTCAAGGCATTCGACAAGGACAACAGCGGGTACATCGACGAGAAGGAGTTCCAGCACATGATCTTCAAGCTCGGATTCCGCAGCGACGAAATGGATAGTAAATCGTTCAAGCTGCTGCTGCAAAGCATCAATTTGAATGACAAGGTGCGCACGCACTCACTCATCTACTCACTCACCTACTCACTCACTCACTCATCTCTTTATTCAGGGCTTGATAAGCATTGACGAGTTCAAAGACCTGATTCTCAACTATGACAACGAAGTGATTATGGAAGGCGAGACGTCGGCAGTGTCACCTCTTCATGCCCGGAACAGTAAGGGCAAGTCCCCAAGGTACACTCACCCACTCACTCACTCACTCACTCACTCACTTGCTCACTCACTCACTCACTCACTCACTCACTCACTCACTCACTCACTCACTCACTCACTCACCGCAGCATTAGAGACATCTTTGACCTGCCAACGAGTATCAGCAGGATGTCTTCTTCCTTGGGTGGCTCGAGCGCCGGGAAGGGAGGAGCCGTGACGATGGTGCCGATGGTGGCGACCGCGTCGAAAGATATTGAGTCTGATTTGTATACTGTATATAAATAGTTACATAGATAATAGCTAGCTCTCTCACTCACTCACTCACTTGTCCACTCACTCACTTACTCATTCGCCCACGCACTTGTCCACTCACTCACTCACTCACTTGTCCACTCACTCACTCACTTGTCCACTCACTCACTCACTCACTCTTACTCACTCACGCAGCCACTCCTCGGTAGTCTCGAATACCCTAGAATCGGTACCTTCCTCCACAAGAAACATGTGGTTTGCGCAGGGAAAGGAGCAGATATTGATCGCATTTCGGTCGGTAAATAAGTTCGGCAGCTATACGTGAGTAAGTAAGTAAGTAAGTAAGTAAGTGAGTGAGTGAGTGAGTGAGTGAGTGAGTAGGTGAGTGAATAGGTGAGTGAATAGGTGAGTGAGTAGGTGAGTGAGTAAGTAAGTAAGTGAGTAAGCCAGTGAGCAAGCCAGTGAGTGAGACCTGCATATCCATCTCTACGTGTTGGTAGTGACAAGCCCGGCCACTTGCTGCTCCGATGCGAGTCCAAGCGTCCAAACTAGCTTGAAAAGGCACCGTTTTATCGTTGATTCCCCACAATATCAGGACGCGGCACGCGCTATTCCTGGCGACGTTACTGCACGAGGACTCCAGAGCAGAAAATGGGAAGTACCTGTGAGTGAGTGAGTGAGTGAGTAAGTAAGTAAGTAAGTAAGTGAGTGAGTGAGTGAGTGAGTGAGTGAGTGAGTGAGTGAGTGAGTGAGTGAGTGAGTGAGTGAGTGAGTGAATTACCGCAGACAGTTGAAAACTGCCATGATCGCATGCTCATTGTGCTGATGCTGCATCACGACCATTTCATAGTTGTAAATAGCTTCCTGACGTTAGTTCAATAGTAAGTAAGTGAGTGAGTAAGTAAGTGAGTAAGTAAGTGAGTGAGTGAGTGAGTGAGTGAGTAGGTGAGTGAGTGAGTGAGTAAGTGAGTGAGTAAGTAAGTGAGTGAGTGAGTGAGTGAGTGAGTGAGTGAGTACCGGACTATCGGGATCAACGAAGTCCATCGAATTTCTCTTTGTTGCAACATTTACCTTGTCATTCTGCAGTTGCTGCAAGATGAGTCCGTCAAAGCATGAGCCGGTGACGCTTCGAAGGCAGCGGACAAGTTGCAGTTGCACGGGGACTGGGCTGTTGCCACTAGGAGCGAGAAGCACCAAGTTTTTCACTAAATTCGGATACTTTTCGGTGAATAAGCACGCTATTGCTCCTCTAAATAAGTTGGAAGTGAGCGAGTAAGAGAATGAGTGAGTAAGTGAATGAGTGAGTAACCCCATAGAGAATCCAATGATAATAAGTTTTTTCTTCAACAAATTCAACTCATCAAGCAAGTCATATAGCTGTTGAACGTGGCCAGATCCACTCCAATAGATAGGTGGATCCTGCACATCATCTGGGTACTTGCTGAAACCCATTCCTAAGTTATCATACCGCAGCGTGCACCTTCCTTTCTGCTCTAGGAAAGCTGCAAACTTATCAAAAACGTAAGAGTATATGCCCAACCCGTGTACAAGGAGATAGCAGTCATCGGAGTCTCTGTCACCTTCTAACTGATAGTGAGTCCCTTTCGACGACAGCTGACCTGGCATGGCCCAAGAGGTCACTACAATATCACTCAGTGATATCATCTTCAACAGCTGTGGTTGCAGGTCCAGCAGGTATGCAGATTATCGAAGCTTTTCTTCTTTCTTTTTTCAGGAAATTTTTGGCATCGCCAAATTTTAAGGTGTGGATATTGACTTAAGCGGGTCGATCTCAAATAGAAGTTGGTTGGTTTGCCATGAAGAAGCGGTCGCACCAGGCGTTGGAGAAGGACGTATCTGCACCTTCTATCACTGCTTCGACCAATGATGATATGCCACAGCAAGGGAAATTAACGAAGCAGCAGAAGCGTGATATCCGACGGAATTCATTGAATCAAGAAGGTACGCAGCAGTCACTCCCTGTTGCAACCAATAATGATGTGCCACAGCAAGGGAAATTAACGAAGCAGCAGAAACGCGATTTGCGGCGGAACATAAAGACATTGCCATCACCTATGATGCAGCAACTACCGCAACAGCAGCGACCTCCTAACTCTTCCGTATATAAAAGAGAAACCATTTACCCAAATCCTTGCGTCGGTTTAAAGTATCCAACAGACAGATTCGTCACACCAAAAGATAGTATATACGATAAGGTGCTAAACACGTCGTACAACGGCTTTCTCGTAGACGCACCTAATAAATATCCAGACACTTTTCATGACACGTTTAGATCATCCTTGTTGTCGTTGAATTCAAAAGGTAAGCCCTCGCTAACTCATTCCATCACTTAAACTGAGTTACTCACTCCATCACTCATTCAAGGGTACTTTCAGTATGATTACACGCAACCGTTTGGCCTCAATACTAAAATAGCGAAGACGTACGTGACGAGATGCTTAGTCGGCGACGCTGGAATCACTTACAAATATCTGGGATTACGCATGTTCAGGTAAGTGCTTACTCACTCACTTACTCACTCACTCACTCAACTTGTTTGATTAGCTATCCATGGAATGCAGGGGAAGTAGGTTGCACCGCCGAGCTCAAATGCATCAAAGAGTTAAACGATCAAATGATAGCGCGCACGCAGCAGTTACTATCTTCTAGCGGGAAGAACCAAGTCGGCAGTTGCCAGTACAACCTGACTTTGATCAACAAGTGCTTCAAAGAGGGTGATATTGAGCTGAAGCTTGAACCCACTTTCAATAGTGAGCAAATGGCGGTGAGCTGGCACGCCGACTCCTCCTTGGAGCACTTCTCTAGCATCGGCATTTACCACTTCCTGATGGATGAACAAGCTCGTCAGAAGGTGAAAGAGAAACCGTGGCGCATCGCATTGCGAGTGATGAATAACGCCGAAGGGCCAACAAGTCAAAAACTCAAGACTAGTAGTAGCACTGAAGTGCAAGTCACAGCGCCACCTATAGCAGTAGAGCTACCCGACAAGTACTCACTCACTCACTTACTCACTTACTTACTCACTAACTCACTCACTCTAGGCATACATACTATCTGCTGGATGACTTCAATCATCACCATCATCACGCAGTGCTGAGTGGGTCCACCGAGAGGTACGCCAGCACTCACCGCGTGTCGCGCACAGATGGCCACACTTTTCAGTTTATCCGACGTCAATGTGTGCAAGCCCTCCAAGCCGGTCGCGGCGCCACTGCAAAGCAGATCAGAAGCATTCAAATAGCTAGAAATGACTTGGAATTCGAGTGGATTCGTCAGTTTTACATTCAAGGAAAGCTGCATTTTGAGCTGCACACGTGGTGGCGATCCCCGATGCAAGAGCTCTTGGATTGCTGGCAGAAGCTGGAAGAGGTCTGCGAGTTCCAGGGCAAGATTCTCAAGGATGCAAGCAACATGCAGCAGTTCCGCGACAACTTGCCCTCTGATAAGCAGACCAAAAAGCGTTACAATCGTGCGCTGGAAGTGACGATAGAGTCCTATGACAGCTACCTGGAGCTGCTAGTTGAGTGTAACGAGAAAAGAGTTGGATGGAGTGAGCGAGAGAAGTCGTTGGCGCATTTGCCTGCTGAGCACAGACCGTTGGATGCGCCGATGAAGTGCGACCTCAAGGCGCAGAGTAGGTTGATAGAGGAGATAAGAGAGTTCAGAAGTGTTTTTCAAGCAAATTTACAGTTGTAACAATATATAAATGTGTCTTAAGTAAGTCGTAGCACCATCACCGTCCCGTCGCTCAAGACTACAACGGCTCTGTGCATGTGGGCACGCGGCGGCACATCTAGCGCATGAACTAAACTGACTCGCACTTTACTATAGTTCGCACGGTCTTGCACGTGATACTCGTACAGTTTAGATGGACGTGGCAGTTCCTCATCGAGGTCGACGCGGATCAAGGTAAACTTACGAAGCATCCACACCGCAGCCAACGGTGACTGCCCTAGGTGATGTGGAGCCATTGCCTGCACTAAATCCTCGAGATGAAGAGGTGCATTGGGGTCAGCGCTACTAGTGACGATGCGGCGGCAGCCGTGAACATCCCCGAAAATATAAAGCCCGCCACCGTGCACAGCGTATATCCCCTTGATTTGCTGCTCATCACTACCTGGGATAGAGTTCTCCCATATGCAACTCGAGCAAATGACATCGTTATTCATGGCCAGAAGGTCGAACTCAGTCAAGAACACCCCTTCGATCGCGTCGTACACCTTGATGTGGGTCGTTCCTTGGATCGCCAGCACCAAGGTATCGCGTGCATCGCCCTGATCCCTATTCACTATCGCGGTGATGTCCTTGACGGGAGTGTCGAACTCCAGCTGATGCATGGCTTTGTTGTCATTGCAGCTGTGTATCACCACCAATTTCCTGATGTAACAAATGCTGTAGTACATCCCTTTCGTTGAAATGTGCAGGTCCGACACCGGGAGCGGACAGTACTCGGTGGAGCCCTGCAGGTCGTGCTTCACGTTGATGAAATCGTGGCTATAATCAGTGTGTTTGTTCGCTTCAGAGACGCTTTCCCCTTCAATGACTCGGTCGTCGCTCAAGCTGACGTCCACCGCCGTCTCCACCACGTCCAAGATGTCGATGCTTGTGACCAGCGACTTGCTCCACGAGTCGACCGAGTCGGAGCGGAGATTCGGTGCTGGCTGCTCGTCACGACGACAAGAACTAGGGATTTTAATGAGGAATTCATGTGTTTTACCATTATCATGACCGCTTATCAACTTGGTGGTCTCTAGGGCGTTGTCGTTGAAGGTGGCGAGGGAGGTGAGGAGTCTATCGGGGCATGGGATCGACGCTACCAGGTGACAGGACAGCAGGTCCCATATGAATACACAGTTCGAGGTACCAGCAACCACAATAAAGCTTAATTCATTAATAATCGTGCAAACTTCAACTTGTGAGCGATGCCCCGATGGGTGCGGCGGCTCTGGCCATGCGTTCAACACCGTCGCCACCGAGTCAGGGAGAACGTGTTCATAAGCGATTCCACAGTCAAATATAGTCCGTAAACGACCATCACCACCCAATGTTGAGTCCAACTTCCACTGGATCCCTGTTGCATGACCCAGCGCATTGATGCAAACCTTCTTGCGATGATTGATGGTGCGCTTGGCTACGTTGACCTCCGCACTCATGACGGTGCCGATGCTGCAACTGTACCACACCGTGTTCTGTTTGTGGTCCACAAACAAGGCGCTAATCGGCAGATTATCTGGATTTTGTGGTGCTTCAACCGAGTACTGACAGTTGAGATTAGCCCCGTTGTAACCCCAGAAGGAGAAGCAACCGCGAGCATCGCCCAACACGTAGTACGGCGACTGGCCCGACGATGACATGGATGTAATCCAACATTTATGCTCTGATGAAGTGAGTGAGTGAGTAAGTGAGTGAGTGAGTGAGTGAGTGAGTAACCTGTGAAGAGCCTGATGGGCTCATAATGAGTCCGTTTTAACTCCCAAACATCATCAATTTTGCTTATTGGCCACACATCCAACCAGGTGCCGTTGCCTGCGCACACAAACGAATCCTGTTCTGCAGCACTCCAAACGCTGCAGTTTAGCACTTCGTCTCGAGGCGGCGATTCCAAGTGGATGTCGTTCAAGACAGGCAGTTCGATCTTCGAGTACGACGGTGGGGAGGGGAATGAAACGATTCCCAATAAGGAATCACTTCCACTATACAGCGCCTTGAAATCGATGGACAGAATGTATATCGTGTGGGATGTAATCACACACAAGATTTCTTTATCTTTATCACAGAGAACAGTTGTCCGTGTGATGTAGGCACGATTATCGAAATACGGCAGCTTGTATATAACTGTATTGTGAACAACCATATCGTCAGCACTCTTTTTCCTTATACCTTTACTACTGGTTTGTACTGATGAGAATAGCACTGTTCCATCAAGTTTTATAACAACATATTCATCACTAGCTACTCCAAGTATATTGCATATATCGTGCACCTCACCGAGCACCACCCTCGCGATGTCATCATCAAACCGCTTGATATACAGAATATATTCTGTTGTTAAATACAGACAGTAACTCTCCAGCAAAACTACTCGTGTCACTACATCTGGCGTGAGCGCCGAGTTGTCGTATATTCGGCATAGAATGCGCGGAACGTACATATTTTTACTAATTCTATCAGTATCATAATCCAATGACCATGTATTCCGCCGTTGGACTTGCAAGCCACCACCAGCAACACTGGTTAAGGTATTGCTATCATCTTCATAGCCAAAACTACCCAAATCCATGATCTCTTCGAAGGAAACTTCTTCCTTTTTTCAAAAAACAGAAATTTTCGGTAGAAAAGGTGTGGAGTGGTTGAAACTTGAAGGAGAGGCGAGGAGAGAATTCTCGTGACTTTGGTCCAATTATCGGTCGATTGGTGCAGGATGCACGCGATACTATGCGTATACATCCTTCTGCATTTGCTATCTTTTGTTTGTGGCAATCGCAAGGGTGATATGAATAACGAAACGTTGAAGTACTACAGATCAATTGACTCGCTTGACAACTTCGATGATCCTACGCGTGAAGAACTGAATCGAGCGTATCTTATTAAACCATCGCTCGAATGGGGATCCATTTTTAGGCACCAGAAAAGTATAAGGTTCTTCTCATTCATTCACTCACTTTCTTACTTGGTAATTAATTGGTACCTATCTATATTAGATGTATGTCATTAGGTGGAAGTAATACCTATAATGGCGCGTATAGTGCATTACTGGATCATTTTTTAAAGGAATATATATCAGCTGACAGTTATTGCATGAATGAAGGATTGTTGGGAATGGGTCCCCTAGAAGCGGCAGACAAAGAATACCATTTTCTTTCATGGCCAACTAGTAATTGGCCCAACTTAATATCTCTAGAATTCGCCATTAATTGTCGCACAGATTATGACTGCCCTAAGGACATCCACGACTTAATGTTTCATTTAATTAACATATATAACAAAAGAGGTACTCATGCACTCACTCACTCACTCACTCACTCACTCACTCACTTACTCACTCACTCACTCACTCACTCACCACTCACTTCTTTCTTCTTGCGAAGGCGTGATTCCACCACGTTTTATCTTTTATGAATTTATGCCGATCGGCGTATTTCTACACACAGCACAAAAAGGCAAGCTCAGTCGCGCAGAGAGACTGCAGGTCCTATCCAGTTATCACGACAGCAAGGATCCAGGGATCTACTTCAACAGAGGCTGCCTTACCTGCGCATATACAACGGCATTATTCCGATTCTACAACTCGCCTTACATCAGCTTGGTTGACGCGTTATTTCCATCGTATGTAAGACACTACTTGAATGACACCACGTTCGACAAGAGCTGGGTGTGGGTGGCAGATGGCACGCACCTCACGGAGTATGGCAACTACATGTTTGTGGAGCATGTGCTGAAGCCGTTCTATCTGCATATAATGGAAGAAAAAGTCCCGAAAGCAACATTTGATGAGCGAAATATGTACTATAATATCTACCCAAGCAACCGCTTCAACATATCGGACGAGGTGACGATGTTCCCGCTCCCCGTGGACCGATTCCGGCGGTCGATCGAGGCGTACTGGTCTTCGTGGAGTGATTTAAACGACAATTTCAACACCCTTAGTAACATAGTGAGTGCTGTACCTAAGAAATCGTGGGTATGGACGAACTCCAAGATGAATAACGCGTACGACGTGGAGACCATCAAGGACCACACGTGCTTCGGCTCGTCCGTCTACAACGCGACTGCCGTGTTGCAGTTTCATGCGCCAGAAAAGTGTCATAATTCGACTCAATTCAGGTGCGAAGTGCTGCTTTATTACATTCATTCTTGGAATACGACTCATTTTGGAGATACTTTTTGTGAATTGTTTGCGGTTGAAGAGCAGAAGAGAGTGAAGATGAGCGAAATCGGGATACAAGGTAGTGTCGATAGCAATGGCAATGCCCTGCATGTCACGGTTCCTATCGCCCACAAGTTTTCAACGGATATATTAGGTGGTGCTCATACTGTAGAGTGCAAGGTCGCGACAATGAACAGGCTGTCGTGCATCACCGGACTGAAGATTGTGGCATTCGAGGTCTAACGGAAGGCAAGTCACTGATTGATGAGTGGTACCGACAGCATGAACTAGTGAGTGAGTGAGTGAGTGAGTGAACTAGTGAGCGAGTCGCCTGTAAAGTTGTAACTAATTATTATTCTTGTTTCTTGCGCCTTCTGCGTTGCCTGCGAGTCGCGGCGAGCGCTCTTCTACCGCATTCCAATTCCAAAGAGCCAATTCCAAGGCCGGTAATTTCAAAGGTGATGACAGGAAACACTCATCAACGACAAGAGAATACGTTGGAAGAATGGTAGCAAGTGGTGAAAGCTCGTCGTACTCGGAAAAGCTGTTTGCGGTTGTCGCATACTCGGTCTGCAGTTCTACTTTATTATTATCCAATAAATTCGCGTTAGAGTACTTACCTGTACCTTCAGTCGTCTCGTTCATACAAATTGCCTCTTCTACACTAATTGTGTTCGCATTAAAGTATTTTGCTGATGTAAAAGTTGATGATTTAGAATGGGAGAAGATGAAGCCATTTATTTTGTATGTCTTTTTGTTTGTGAGTTCTATTTACGCGAATATGAAGGCATTACAGCTTTCAAATGTTGAAACTGTAATTGTTTTCAGAGCGTGCACGCCTATTGCGGTAGCTGTTATTGAGTATTTATTCATGAATAGAAGTTTACCTAATTTTAGATCATGTGTGTCTTTACTTATAGTAGCGACTGGTGCAATCATATATTGTTTATCTGACTCGCAATTTACTTTACAAGGCTTAGGCGCATACTACTGGGTCACCCTTTACTTTATACTGATTACATTAGAAATGACTTATGGTAAGCTATTGACAGAGCCTACCAAGAATAGCATGGGACAATGGGGGCCAGTACTCTATCAAAATTTATTAGCAACATTACCCATGTTCCTCTTGGGATACTCATATGGTGATTACAATAACATTAGCACTTTGCTCAGCGCCATAGACTTCAACGGTTACTTAGTTTTACTATTTAGTTGCGTTGTTGGTACTCTCATTGGTTACACTTCTTGGCTATGCCGTGGCATGTTGAGTGCCGCCAGTTTCACCTTAGTTGGAGTTGTCAACAAATTCTTGACAGTTTTACTGAATGTGATGCTTTGGGACAAACACTCCAGCCCCGCAGGTCTCTTCGCGGTTTGCTTGTGTTTGGGAGCAGGAACTTTCTATCAACAAGCACCAAAACGTGATATTTTGGCAAGTAAAATGGATGAAAGCAGTGAAGGTTTAATGAAGAAACAGTCGTCAGTCTAGTGCGTACGTGTGTCGTCTCTTCGCATGAAAGCAGTTAACCGAAATAGTAAGAATGATTGAGTGAGTGAGCAGGTGAGTCTCATAAGACAGCGAATAAACGAGTGAATAGTAACCCTATTTGTAAAGTTGTATAAATCGATCGATACTAAGCGATTGCACGCCTTTTCCTCTTCCAGCCTCTTGCAGCTCAAGTACTTACTTCCACACTGTAACAGTGGCAACAAACCTTTCTTCCTCGGATGGTATCGCCGGTACCTGCTGCATAAATTTTTTTTTTGATGTCGCGCAATTCAAAGTTCAGCCTTGCAAGCGTTGCATCCAGTTGTTAGGTAGCATGAGTGAGTTGACCGCATACTCCTCTCTGCGTTGCGCTCTCTTTTGCCGGGATGGGATCGTGGCGGGAGGAAATTTGTCATCGAATAGTGTGATAACATACTACAGAAACAATATTGAGAAACATAGAATATACTGGTACTTGCAGACTCTCCTCACTCGCTCACTCACGCACTTATTTTCTTAACCTACTTACTTACTTCAATAGCAACGAAATTTGTACTGATATCGGTGTTGATACAACTGATCTGACATCGGACTGGATTTATGTTGCGAATCAACAGAGAAATAATAAGTCGTACATAGCATTAGAGAGTATAGATAGGTTCGGCGAGTCATCTGATGGCTCTAGTCGTAAAATAGAGAATTCCGAGATATTTGGCGGTTACACGTCTATAAGGTGCCTTATCCTTCCCTTCCTTACTCACTCACCCACTCACTCACTATAACTCTCTTCATTAGTATATCAAATAATTGTGTTGCAGCAGGAAGTGAATGTGGTCAGTTATATATATATGATGTTCAAGCGTCAAGTGTAATAGCAGATATTTGTGTAGATAGGTACCTTATGCTTGACTCACTCGTTTACATAGTCCTTTACTCACCCCTCACTCACTCAGTTGTGGATTGAATAACGTGTTATTTGAGAATAACCAAGTTTATGTCACAGGAAAGTCTCTCAGTAGGAGAGCAGCTAGAGTGTCGTCGTACGATTTGCGGCTAGGAAGCAGTACCAAGTACTACTATGACGACCAGTCAAAGCTGGATTTAGGTATTCACCCACTCACTCATTCACTCACTCACTCACTCACTCACTCTCTTACTCACTCTCTTACTCACTCACTCACTCACCCACTCAAGGAGGATGTGCATCAATAGCAATAACAGGGGACAATAATAAAATAATCTGCGGGACTGACAACGGCTACCTCGTCTCGTGGGACACCAGGCGCGCCGAGAAGCCGGAGTCGGTTTCATTCGTGGATAACTGTAAAATCACCACTGTTCTTGCCTTTGTAGGCACCGGAAGTAACCGTTTTTACACCTATTTAGGCACGGAGACGGGTCAGCTCATGAAGTGTGAAGGCGGCTCCGTTACCACGATAGCTAGTGAGCACGGATCTATCCAGTCCCTGCGGCACCAGCAAGTGAGCGGCGGGTCCGTCAGCCTGCTGCTCGCCTCCTCCATCGGCGGCATCAAGTGCAAAAGTGACATCTAAACACTGTTTTATTCATTTTGTTTATTAATAAAATTTACAATATAATTTGCCGTTAGCTCCGGCTGCTCCAAATGCGGCACATGACCACACTCCTCAATCCACACCAGTTCATTCTGCTTGATTTCTTTATTCAATGAGTAGGCTGTGGAGGGCTCGAGGATCCGGTCGTTGCGACCCCATAAGATGAGGGAGTCCTGCGTGATCAACGGAACTAATTTGGAGATTTGAAATCCCCCAGATTTTAAGAAGTCAATTGATGCCGACTCCCACGACTTGGTGTACGTGTGCAAGCGACCGCATTCAACGGCTTCTAGCGTGGCAAAGCGGCGATCGTTGTAAGATAAGATGTTGGCGAACATGCGAAGGGGCCAACTTTTTAACACGGCAATGCCTGAGTGAGTGAGTGAGTAGGTGAGTAGGTGAGTGAGAGAGTAAATTACCGAATTTGGCGAGGTATTGAGGGATTTGCTTCGGCCCGTCGCCGTCGATGAGTGCCTGCGCGTCGATCAATACTAATTTGTCTACTAATTTGGGTGATTTCACACTTAATGTAATCCCTATCCCGCCACCCAAAGAGGCGCCGACCACCACGACGGGTCCGCCTATGACCTGCTTGATAAACGATTCTAAATGGTCCATTTTAGCATCTGGGCCAAAGTCATTGATGTTCTCGCATTCAAGATCATTGAAACCTAGGTGGGAGTGAGTTAGCAAGTGAGTAGTGGGTGAGTGAGTTGAGTGAGTGTGTAACCCCATCCAAGAATATCAGGAACATACACATCTCTGTCACTTAATGTAGCTAATAGTGGCGCTAATCTACGATATTCTATACAACTAGAGTCGAAGCCATGTAATAAGACGATTGGTGGAAGGCGTTTCTTGCTTCTCCCCTGCGACACCAGACCCTGCGCAGGGTTATTCTCTCTCTTATTATTTACTAAATCCATGAGTTGTGTCATCCAAGTAGTGGGAATTGCTGCAACTCGCGTGCTCTCCTTAGTATCAATCACTTGATTACTAGTATATTTCGCGTAAGATGATCTGATAGGTGAATTGCTTATGGAAGGAACATTGACGTCGGCTATGATATGAGTGAGTAAATATGACACGGAAAGTGTGAGTAAGTAACTAATTATACCTGTGCGAATGCTATTCAACAGCTCTACGGCGCGATCTTCTTTGATAATATCAAACGACGAATCCACGAGGCCAAGGATGTATTCATTCGTTATTCTAGCTGTTGACTTGTCGGAAAGCGAAACCGATGACATAGTCATGCGAAAGCATTCGATGCACGTCCAGTGCAGTGCCAGGAGCACCAAAGACAGATACATCCACGCCATGCTCGTCACTCGAGAGATATAGATATGCGCGATGCTGTGATGTGTCATCAAATCCGAGGATCAGTACCGGTGTGTGGAGAATAAAAAGGAGAATAAGGAAGTAGTTAACAGAGAGAGAATGCCTTCCGCCGGCAGTGAAAAGCAGGTCAATTTGGCTTCTATTTCACTAATTCTTTCTCTTTTTTCTTTCTCTTTTTGGCTCAATTAATATGGGTGTGGAATCTCGACGAGAATGGAAATTCTTAAAATTTAAAAGGTGAATCCATCTCCCATCTCGCCGCTGGGTTGAAGTAGAAGGCTTGAGGGTTCGTGGCATGTGCAGCAAGCAGAGCAAGTAACATGGACTATGGGAAAGAGTTGTTCTGTGGCGGAGTCGCTGGAACTATTGGGGTGTTTTGCGGATTACCACTTGATTTGGTGAAGGTGAGAATGCAGCACAATCCGACGAAGTACAGGTACACCGACGCTACTATTCTCCCTCTCGCTAGCTACGCACTTCATCACGCAGCAATTCTCTCCGTCTTTCTCACTCACCTACTCACTCACTACATTAATCATGAGTAGCTCTGCATTCCGCTGTTTCGTGAATACTGTCCGTTATGAAGGAGTCACGGCATTATTCAGAGGAATGATGGCACCCATATCCACTCAGTGCGTCATCAACGCCATCATCTTCTCAACTGAAAACTTATTGTTTAAAGAATTAGAAAAATCAAATACAGAAAAATCCAGATACAAGGGTAAAATTTACTCACTCACTTACTCACTTACTTACTCACTCACTTACTCACTCACTCATCTACTCACTCACTCACAGAGGATTTAAATCACTTGGTTAGTGGGATGGTAGCAGGGCTTGCTCAGTGCGTGGTGCTAGTCCCTAGTGAAGTCGTGAAAGTGAACATGCAAGCTGATGAGGTGGTTGCGGGCGGCAAAAGGAAGTATTCGGGATCCTTGAATTGCATGCTCCACATAGTGAAGACGGAGAACATACGCGGGTTGTACAAAGGTAACACTCACTCACTCACTGGCTTACTCACTGGCTTACTCACTCACTCACTCACTCACTCACTCACTGACAGGTGCTGCAGTGACTATATTAAGGGAGATACCGTCTATAGGAATATACTTCGCGTCGTACAGCACTGCCAAAGACAGATTGCAGAAGGCTTTCGGCGCTAAATATTCAACCCTCGTGACGCTGATAGCGGGTAGGGCTACTCACTCACTCACTCACTCACTCACTCACTCACTCACTCACTCACTCACTCACTCACTCACTCACTTGTAGGGGGTATAAGTGGGGTGCTATGCTGGGGTTCCATTTATCCCATTGACGTGGTCAAGACTCGGATCCAGATATCCGACTCGCAGGGGAAGGCGCGCATGATGGTCGTGGCGAAGCAGATGTACCGAGAGAACGGTATCGGAGGGTTCTTTGCCGGATTTATACCGACGATGATAAGGTACTCACTCTTACTCACTCACTCACTCACTTACTCACTCACTCACTCACTCACTTACTTACTCACTTACTTACTCACTTACTTACTCACTTACTTACTCACTCACTCACTCATCTAGGCTCGGTGGAAGAGTTCAAGCATCAACAACAACTGATTAAGAACACTATTGAGAAGGTAACAAAAGAGCACAAACTTGACGGTATTAATGTGAAAATTGGTACCATGATTGAGGTTCCACGTGCTGCTTTGATCGCCAATGAAATCGTAACGGCTGGAGCCGAGTTTTTCAGTTACGGAACAAATGATTTAACCCAATTAACCTACGGATTTAGTCGTGATGACATCGGTACTTACCTACTCACTCACCTACTCACTTACCTACTCACTCATCTACTTACCTACTCACTCATCTACTTACTCACTCACTCACTCACTCACCTACCTACTCACTCACCTACTCACTCACCTACTCACTCACCTACTTAGGTTCTTACCTTCCTACTTACATCAAACAAGGGATTGTGCAAGAGGATCCATTTGAAGTTATTGATGAAAAAGGTGTTGGTAAATTGATTCTTATGAGTGTCAAGTCAGGACGTGACGTTGCATCCAATAACAATGTTCTGTTCAAAGCAGGAGTGTGTGGTGAACACGGTGGTGATCCAAAATCTGTCAGATTTTTTGTAAAATCAGGTATGAATTATGTTTCTTGTTCACCATTTCGGGTCCCAGTTGCAAGATTAGCTGCTGCACAAGCAGTTATTGAAGAAGAAAGAAAAATTATGGGTATTACTACACCACTTACAAGAGAAAAATGGGAATATAAAGTCTTGGAAGATAGTAAATGTGATGATGAAGATGATGAATGTGATCCATTTATGCATGAAGGAGGTGAGAATGAAAAGAAACCTGTATACATAAGAACATTTGCTCCTAAACGTGCAGAAGATGTTAAAGGTCCACGTGAAAAAACACGCAAAATTAAGAGCAAAAAATAATTATTTAACGACCGAGTGAGTGAGTAGGTGAGTGAGTGAGTGAGTGAGTGAGTGAGTGAGTCGTAATAATTTTTCTGTGTTTTACTAACGAAAATAGTCTAATTTTTCTTCTTTTATTTATTATGATAACAAAAATACTCCCTAATTAACCAACCACAAGCTTACCATCAGATAATTTATATGGTGGAATTTCTAAATTAAGTGGTGCAGGACCTTTACGTATACGACCAGAGGTATCATAATGTGAACCATGACATGGGCAAAACCATCCACCATATTCACCAGCATTTGAGATAGGAACGCAACCAAGATGTGTACAAATACCTAATACAATCAACCATTTAGGATCTTGTGTTCTTACACTATCAGCTTGTTTATCACGTAATTCACCTAAATTTACTGTTGCTTCTTTAGCAATTTCATCGTCAGTTCTATGACGAATGAAGACAGGTTTACCTCTCCATTTTACTGTTAATGTTGTACCTTCTGGTATACCTGCTGTATCAAATTCAGCAGATGCTAATGCCAAGACATCAGCAGATGCACTCATACTTAATAATAAATTAAATTAGTAAAAAATCAATAGTTTATAAGAAAGAGAGTGTGTGAGAATGAATACCTTGATACAAATTTAATCAATGCTAATCTAGCAGTTGATGCATATATAAATCTAGCACCACCAAGAACAAAATATGTGAAATCTCTTTTTGATGGATCACCTGGTCCTTTATGAATACGATCCTTTTCAAACCCTCCATCCACTGATCCTAGATGACCAGCAGGATAGTTACTAGCGTAGCGAACAGCAGACTTCGTCAAGCGACGAATACTCGAACTAATCATTCTATTATTTACAACGACTAAAGTAAAGAAAGAATTCATGAGATATAGGAAACATATAAGTACAAGATATTGTGTAGGACAGAGAAATAATATCAACAAGTGAATGAAATGAGTAGACAAGAGCAAATATGAGGATGAATACGCTACCTTCTCTCCGCTATTTTCTCCTTAAGTTTTTTTTGCAAAACCAGGTTAATTAGGGTTGAAAACTTGAGTTTGAGTTGATTTTTGAAGAGAAGGAGAGTAATTGAAGACAATAAAGGCGGTGATTGTTGTTTATTGCCAATATTTATACCTTTTTGTCTATGTAGATTATGAATATTAAGTAACAAGTACTACTACCGAAACTTAATTTTTATTGAAACAAAAAGTACTAGTGATAGAAGGGTTAGCAAGATGATAATACATTGTATTCTCTGTACAAGTTATTCATTTCTTTATAGATTTAATAACGGGCCGGTACGTACCAAATTTTATGCGAAATGAGTCACCGAATAGACACAGTGAGAAGAAAGCAAAAGTTCAAGCAATGCAAGCTAAATTCAAGGTTATACCTGACTTTTTAAACTCCTTATGCATACACACACTCTCATGCTTCAATTTTTTGTGCTACTTGCTCAACTTATCCATCCTAATTGTTCAACTCGCCACATGCTCACTCACTATGTTTTAGCTCCGTTTATTGATTGCATTAGTTGTATTATGCAGTGTTCTTTCATTTACATTAAAGAGAAGTGTCCTTTCAAACCATAAATCATTAGTAAAGTTACATGCAGAAAAATGGGACTATGATGCATGGTTAAAAGGTTGGGAAACATGCCAGAGTGAAACAGTTGAAGTACTTCAAGGTTATTTATTCACTCACTTACTGACTCATCCACACACTTATTCATGTGTTTAGGTGGTAGCATTCCATTGGATATTGAAGGTACTTACTTTCGTAATGGTCATGCGAAATTTGAGGTTGGAAAAGTCGATAAAGTAATGCATCCATTTGATGCAGATGGAATGATCTCAGCTGTTACTATTAAGGATGGACAAGGTACTCACTTACTCATTCGCTTGCTTACTCGCCTACTTACTTACTTACTTACTCGCCCGATCAGCATTA
>JACCDO010550849.1_pt1 | contig 18522 bp, 23 predicted proteins | sample 7446101 | NCBI WGS metagenome assembly JACCDO01 (sample SAMN15323440, study PRJNA562643) | freshwater metagenome | isolation source: river surface water | place: USA:Blue River Watershed | collected 2017-08-16 | reverse complement strand
GTGAGTGAGTGAGTGAGTGAGTGAGTGAGTGAGTAAGTGAGTGAGTGAGTACCAGTGCGTCCAAACTTCGCCAACATGATACTGATATGCTGGCATCGCTGCGGGTTCAACACCCGCGTATTCACACTATTCAACTGTTTTTTCTTGAAATCTAACGATATCATTGCCGATTCCAGCTTCTTACTCGCGTGATACTTCTCGTGCGGACTCTGCTTCGCCACCACTCGATCGCTGCGGAACTGGTCGTCAATATCCGGGAAAAGCAACGCGGGAGAGGCGATGCTTTCCAAGTTATCAGCCCAAATTGTGTTGGCAATGACTGACAGTTGGTCCACACCATTTATTCGCTTGAATTTGGGACCGGCGGTGATTCCAACGGTCTGTTTGTCTTCTGGTGAGTGAGTAGGTGAGTGAGTGAGTAGGTGAGTGAGTAAGGAAGTGAGTGAGTGAGTAAGTGAGTGAGTAGGTACCGACTACCGGCAGCCCTTGCAGCGACAAATCATCTGCAGGAAGAGCTGATTCGCCCTGATATGGCTTCGGTGGCCAGCTAGTGGGCAAGGGAGGGGGTGTGGGAGGGGATTGTAACGGCATTTTCGGCCCATTTCTACCACTATTATCCACCACAGGAGTCACTTTTGACCGTATTTTCTCAATGATATAAGCAAACATATTGAGCGCCGCCACTTCCTTCCGTTGGCACTGCACCACGTCTTGCAATGTCACCTCTTTTGTAGTGAATAACTGCTTAGAGACGAGGTCGTACCCGATATACTGCGTGTTGCGATCACCGAACATGACCACAACGCTGTCACCAAGCTGCGCACTACCTGCACCACCAACACTGCTACCTTCAACGGCAACATGCTCTATTATATCTGCTTTACTATGTATCTTGTCACCTAGCTTCCGCTCTGGGCTGGTACCTTGTCCGCGATGCCGCCGAGGTGAGCTGTGCTTGTTTGGACTCACTACAATATGCTGCTTGTTACTTGCAACCGCAGGTTTTGACAGGTTCTTCCTGCTGGATGGAGGTAAGAAGTCGTGGATAGACATGTCTTTCAAGCTTTCTGTTATATTCGTTTCAACTGGTGAACTACTTGCAGCATAGGCGGAACTACTTGCAGCATAGGCGGAACTACTTGCAGCATAGGTACCACCTGGTGCTCTTGACTTGCCACTTGAGTGTGGCGATCTAGTTTTAGTAACAGAAGAAGGTGTTGAGTATGACGATATAGTAGCTGCAAGTGAGGTATTTGGCAAGCTTGGTGATGAGGTTGAAGCAACTGGCATAGTTGCAGCCAAAGAGTTCTTGACGCGGTCATTCATTGACGGCGAAGATGGTGCGCTGCCATTCGAGGTGATAAGCAACAGCCTCAAGATGCCATCGATCATGTCTTGGTTGGTGGAAATATAGCTAGCATCGTCAGTGTGTACTCGGTTTCGCTTGGCTTTGCTGAGTACAGCAGAGGTTACGAGCTCGTTTAACTCGTCAATGAACAAACAGGCGTCATCATCCAGCGCGGAGATGCTGTTTATCACGGCTTTCAGGTATTGAACATTCGGATCCGTGTCCTGCGGTAAGTGAGTAAGTAAGAGAGTAAGAGAGTGAGTGAGTAAGTGATATTACCTGCACATTTTGTCCTAGTTCAGTTGCTCGCTCCTTCAACTCTGTGCTACATAAGACACGCTCACCTTGTACTGAGTTATGCAGTAAGGTCATGTCACTGGCAAGCTTTGTCAAGGGATTATTTGCACCCAAGACTAACTTTCGATAGTGATAACATGAGTAGATGTAGGCGTAAGCCTTCTTGTATTGATACAAATGCTTCTCTATCTGCGTCAACTGATAGTCGCAGTCTGCGATGGCTAAGTAGACGGTGTTCTTCTCCTCTTCATTACCTTTTACCAGACTAGACGAGGGAACAACACTAGCTATTGTTTCCATGCACTTAATTCGAATCTTCCGACTTATTAAGGTTTCCTTCTCAGCATAAGTATAATTTCCTGAGAGTGAGTGAGTGAGTGAGTGAGTGAGAGAGTGAGAGTGAGTGAGTGAGTGAGTGAGTGAGTGAGTGAGTGAATGAATAAGCAAGCAAGTAAGTGAGTGAGTAACCTAAATTCATGTACAAATAGCCTAGTTGATAGTGACTATCACTAGTTTTCAAGTGCAGCAAACCCAACTGTTTAATACGAATTTTTAAACACAAACCGCTATACTCGATTCCCTCTTGAAATTGCATTTGCTTGTACTTAATATCTGCAATTTTATAATAAACCTTTAGGAATTTAGTGAGTGAGTAAGTGAGTGAATGAACAACAATAGCAAGTCTTACATCCGCCATAAGTGGTGAATTCTCATCAAAAATATCTTTTATCATATCAATTATACGTGTTTGTATATGCTGCATGTGCTTCATATCCTCGATGTCCTTCTGGGTGTGGTTCTGTTCGAGATATTTGGCAGTGTCAATACTCAAAACTTCATATATTTCTTGAAACAATTCATTATTTTCCTCACTACTAAGTGCGTTCAACTCATTCTTTATTAATTTTACCAAGTCTGATGCAAATAGCACGAATTGCCGTACACCTACGAGTAAACAAGTAATCGCGTGAGTAAGTAAGCAACAGAATAAGAAGATAGTTGTATATTACCTTGATCATCACTTTTATTACCTAAAAATTGTTTTAAAATTAAAATTAAATACTTTTTCACATCCGCCAAGGACTCCTTAGTATTTGGACCACTAACTACTGCAGAAGCAAGGGTTGGACGAGTGACTGACACACTTCCTATGTCCACCTTAGACTTAGAGGACGCCATTTACTCACACACAGATCTATCGCTTTTTTATTTTCTGATCTGACCGGTACCCGAAAATCTGGGGCCTGAAGTCTGAGTTGAACAGTGACAGCAAGTTGATTAAGGAAGGTGCGAAATGGAGCAGAGAAGCACCTTTTGTGACAGTATTTCTAGATGGAAAACAATTTCAATTGATATCTAAACAACCGTAAAATTGTGTGGTACCGGCGGCAAAACTGGACCATCGCCAAAAAATACCAGAATAGAATAGAGGAAGATGAGTGACGACGAGGGAGGAGAAAGGGTGGCTGAGAAGCGCAAAAGGAAGAGAAAGCACGGCGGAGGTGCAGATAAAGTTACAGAAAAAGCAAGTAAACAGGAAGTTGTAGAAAGTATTCCATCTGGAGTTGAAGCGTACAACAATGATCGTACGTTGTATATAGAGGTACTACTCATTCACCTAATCACTTACTTACTCACCCACTCACTTACTCTTTCACTCATCAACTCAGGGGCTTCCTTTTACTGCGACTGAAGACACTGTAAAAGCGTTTTTTACAAGTGAAGAAGGCGTAAAGATAGTTTCAGTTAGATTACCTAAATGGCATGATAGTGGTAGATTAAGAGGATATGGTAACTTACTCACTCATTCATTCACTCACTCAGTATCTCTTTATCCACCTAAATAAGTCGTAATTCTTTTTACTTATATTTTCTCACTAATGATAGGACATGTAGAATTTGTAAATGCAGAGATGGCCACAAAGTGTTTGGCGTTAGACGGATGCGACATGATGAACAGGTACATCAAGGTTGCGCGGCCAATGACACCAAGATTATTCCAAGAAAAAGCAAAAGTTGAAGGTGCTAAACCGATGGGTTGCAGGTCTATATATGTTAAAAATATTCCTTATGATACCACTGAAGGTACTATTGAACTCACTCACTCACTCACTTACTTACTTACTCACGCACTTACTTACTCACTCACTTACTTACTTACTCACGTTTAAGATGAATTGAAGGAGGTATTGAAAGTGTGTGGTCCTATCACCAACGTCAGACTAGCTAAGTGGGAACACACTGAGAAGTTGAAGGGATTTGGATATGTAGATTTTGCTAGAGAAGACAGTGCCGAGATTGCAGTGAAGAAGTCAACGGCTATATCCATACGTGGACGGCCCATACTCATTGATTACGAGACCGGCAAAGCAAAAGCAGGATTTAAAAATTTTAATAATAAAAAATAATTTTAATTAGTACCGTTAGTCACTAGGTGAGTGAGTGAGTAAGTAGGTGAGTGAGTAGGTGAGTGAGTAGGTGAGTGAGTGAGTAAGTAGGTAAGTAGGTGAGTGAGTAGGTGAGTGAGTGAGTAGTGCGATCAAACCAATAGCTTATTTCTTGTATAATGTTCTAAATCGTTTTGCTGCTTCTTCACATGATTCTCTTGGTGCAAATGCCGACATACGCAAGAATCCTTCTCCGCCTGGACCGAATCCCGCGCCAGGTATCGTCACTACTTGGATATTCTCTAGGATGTAGCTGAAGGCCTCCCATGATCCCATGCCTGCGAGTGAGTAAGTGAGTGAGTGAGTGAGTGAGTGAGTGAGTGAGTGAGTGAGTAAGTAAGTAAGTGAGTAGGCGCGTGAGCGAGTAAGAACCTTTCATTTGTACAAAGACATATGGTGCATCAACACCTCCATATACACTAAAACCTAACTCAGTGAACACATCCCTTAAAATCTTGGCATTTCCTAGGTAATAATCAATGAGTGTGTCTATCTCCTTCAATCCCGCGTCATCTAGACACGCTAAACCACCTGATTGGACTATGTTGGAGGCTCCGTTGAAGGCCGTAGTCATCACACGATTCCAGTCATTCCTAACAAGGCTACCGTCTGAATATTTTAAATTTGAAGGAACTACAGTCCAACCAAGACGGACTCCGGTGAAACCGGCGTACTTACTGAAGGAGTTTACCTCGATGGCCACGTCCTTGGCGCCGGGGATCTCGTAAATAGATTTTGGGACGCCTATGAATGAGTGAGTGAGTGAGTGAGTGAGTGAGTGAGTAAGTGAGTAAGTGAGTGAGTAAGTAAGTAAGTAAGTAAGTGACTAACCTGGTGTGCGAATGAATGGTGCATAAGCTGCATCAAACACTAAGATGGACCCTTTTTCCTTGCAAAATTGAACAATATCCTCCAACTGCTTTCTACTGGCTACTGCGCCAGTAGGATTATTTGGCGAGCAAAAGTAATATATATCAGCTCTACCAAGAGTAAGTGAATGAGTGAGGGAGTAAGTGAGTGAGTGAGTCAGTGAGTGAGTGAGTGTACCTAGGTAGCTTGGTTACATCAGGAAAGAAATTATTGGATGGGTTACATGGCATATATACAATGTTCTTGAACTGCTTGGTATCTGGGTTGATCTCTCCAGTTTGTCCCATCATCACCGCTGTATCTACGTATACCTTTGAGTGAGTAAGTGAGTGAGTAAGTGAGTGAGTAAGTGAGTGAGTAAGTGAGTGAGTGAGTGCGTCTTACCGGATATGATGGATCTTGCACAGCACTAACAACATTAGCACCAAACATCATTTGTAATCTAGATATATCACACTTTGCACCATCAGATACAAACACTTCTTCTGGTTCAACCTGTAGAGATAATTGAATGAGAAGTGAAGTGAGTGAGTGAGTGAGTGTAAGTAGTGCATTTATTACCAAGTTATTATATAATTTAGCTGCAATTTTTTCTCTCAACTCTTTTGTTCCTTGTTCAGCACCATATCCACTGTAACCTTCCTTTGTACCTAGTTTACTTGCTCCATTAACAAGCCCAGACAGAATATGTTGCGGAATAGGCTGGGTTGTATCACCAATACCCTAATGAGTGAGCAAGTGAGTAAATGAAAGCATAAATGAGAACATAAGTAATCTGTAATTACCAAGGAAATGAGCTTAGCAGATGGATTGGATGCTAAATATGCATTACGACGTCGTGCAATCTCAGGAAATAAATATCCAGATTGTAACTTAGAAAAGTTAACATTTCGGACAACTTTGCTGCTCATATGTACTGCCAACCCATGTGAACAAGCCAAACATGCTGATATCACCAGGAAAAACAAGAAAATATTCATTTTGTTCAATTTTAAGACTGAATCAGCTTCTATCGTCTGCCTTGCGTCACTCCTCGAGTACCGGTTGACCGGGTGCCGGTGTTTGATGAGAACGGAAAGAGATATCTAGTTCAGCAGTTCTAGGAGGAAAGACTGAGCTTGCTTACATTCGCCCTATTAGGTTTCAATGTAACACATAAGAATGTAATATAATCGATGAAGTTGTAACCGGTTTGGTACCGGTTACAATGTTGAACAGTTGGTAAAATTGCAATAGAAAAGTGGATATTATAGTCGTTTAGGGAGTAGAAAGTAATGGTTTTTAGCACGTGAGTAGTTTTATAAGTAAGTAAGTGAGAAATACAACAAACATGGCCGAGAAACTATTAGTAGCCGAGATGTCATGGGATAAAATCTATACAGAAGAAGAAAAGTTAAAAATGAGAAATATGTTAGAGTTTCGTTGGCTTCCTGCGGTTAACAACAACATAATGGCGCGCTATGAACTCGCCTTTACACAATGGCGGGAATATACGAATCATTACCGCAAATTATGTATGATACAGGAAGAGTTTAATAAAGGTATATTACTATTGTATTCTTGACAAAAGCATTCACTTTATTGATTTATTTGTTTAGTTTTAAGCATTGCCACAAACTCTAAACGTGGCGATAGAACGGTTAATGAAAAGGAAATATTGAAGAAATTCATCATGTCAAGAGTTACATGTTTACCTATAAAGGTACTCCAATTACTTACTCTTACTTACTCTTACTTACTCTTACTTACTCTTACTCATTAGGAAATGTCGAATTCTGATATTGACTGCCTCTGTAACGAGATCGATTTCTACCCAATAGTTGGCAAATCAATCATCTTTTTACAAGGTGATTTTGGTAACTGTTACTACTGCATAGGTAACATTCTTTACTTACTTACTCACTCACTTACTTAAACACTTACTTACTCACTTGTCAGCGTCGGGTAAAGTCTCTTTATATTTGGAAGCCAGTAAAGACCGAGAGATGGTTATCGGGAGAGAGTTTGGTTCTCTTCGAGGTTGTAAATATGAAAATTCTACCGAGACACTCGATGGTTTAGGTTCGTTTCCCACTCACTCACTCATCTACTCTCTCACTTACTCACTCACTCATTAGGCAAATTAATAGTTACCCTACCTACTGGAGCAGGCTTTGGTGAGTATGCGATTTTATCTACGTCTCAAAAATTACGATCGTGCGCTGCTGTCTCATCCGAGGACGACTCGTTGCTACTCATCATGCACGCGGACTTATACGACAAGGTACACCAGCCACTCACTCACTCACTCACTCACTCACTCACTTACTTACTCACTTACTCACTCACTTACTTACTCGCTCACTTATAGGTCCTTCGTCGCCATCATTACCGCCAACGTACTCTTTCAATTGCTATAAAATTATTGCAAGAATTGCCGCTCTTCAAGGCGCTGACGTACGCCAAAATCTCTCAAATTGCGTATGCGATGAGCAGCCAGATGTTTTCGGCGAACTCCACAGTAGTTACCGCAGGTTTGACCACTCACTCACTCACTCACTCACTCACTTACTTACTTACTCACGCACTCACTCGTTACAGGTGCTACCATCAAGAGTATCCTTCTTATTATGTCGGGAAATATCACAGTTTTTCCTTCATTGAAATCAAAAAATAAAATAACTCAAGGTACTCACTCACCTACTTACTCACTCACCTACTTACTCACTCACTCACTTACTTACCCACTCACTCACTAACTCACCTACTCACTCACTCACCCTCTCACCTACTCACTCACTCACCTACTTACTAAATGCAGTTGAAAAGCGTCTGCCCAAGCTTGCTGTTGCGTCGTTAGGTCGCGGCCAAATCATCGGAGAAACGGAAGTTATGTTGAAATTAGATAAATTTGAGATGACATATGTGAGCAGCAGCGGCTGCGAAGTGTTCTTCATGCCACTCAACGTCTTCCTCGATGCCATTCACTCCCCTGCCGTCAAGAACAGCGTCTACTACAATAAATTAGAGCAATCCTGGTGCGTCTCACTCACCTACTCACTCACTCACCTACTCACTCACCTACTCACTCACTTACTTACTTACTCACTCACTCACTACAGTGCTGAAAAAGAGACAAGCATCAAGAAGCGCCTGGATAGGGCGTATCAGATGATGAGGGAAGTGATGATCACTCCTGAAGCGCAGTGTTCACACTACAAGTCCGAGTTGCTGTCAATATTACCGACTATTATTGACGATCCCGCGGTGGCGGGTCGCATGACTACCGGTGCAATGAACAGTGCAAATAATGTGTATAACAATGATAATATCACTACAACTGCCTCGTCATATGTGTACCAAGAGACACATCCAGATATCTCGAAGCGATCGTCAGTGGCATCCCCAAGGAAGGTTACACACTCACTCACTCACTCACTCGCTTGCTTGCTCATGTAATGAGTAACTCACTCGCTCACTGACTCGCTTACTCACTCACTGACTCGCTCACTCACTCACCTGCTACCTCACCTACTCACTCACTCACTCACCTACTTACTTACTCACTCACTCACTGGTCAGGTGAAGGTCGTGGACGCTTTGCGCGAGTTAAACTTATAAAAATGTAAACTTGTAAGTAGTTAAATTACTTGGTAAAAAATATTTTTTATTGCGTCGATTTTGGTGGTGATCTCAAGTAAGACAGCAACGTGCCGGAGGAAACGGCTACTTCTTCAACTACCATTTCAACGACATCCTCACTCTTTTCCAACCCACCAGGTGAGTCAACATATGGTGTATCAACAACAACATCTTCATTTACGGCCGTATCCGTTGAGGTACCGGTGGTGATACCACTACTCCCTATTTCATTGATTGTTTTTTGTCTTTTTGAACTTCTACCTGGTGTTTTAAAGGTGTTAGTAGCCGTTACATCAGTATTTTTTCTTTTTTTTTCTTTTAATGGTGTAAAAATAACTTCAACCTTTGGCACACTAATCCCTATGATGACGTCGTCTTTAACCATCCATCTCTTACTACCATAACCGTCACTATGCTGACGTCGCTCAGCGATTTCAAGTATCCGTTTCTTTATTTGTGCTTTCACTAATCCCGGATTTAGTAGATAAAAACTTTCTACTAATTTATCCACACCATCTTTTTTCCCATGAATATGTTCAACTAATTGAGCTAAAATCACGTCATCAATAACGGCTTTAGGGGTCTTGGTAGCGGCACTCAAGGCCTCACTTGCACTGACATCCACACCACCTTTCTTCTTACTAACTGACTTGGGATTCACACTAGATGCGTCACCAACAGCTGGTAATGCACTGCTAAAGATAACACATTGATATGATGACAAACGTATGACATCCCGCTCTTTCTCGCAGTGTTCAATCATCGATACACTTCCATTGTTGCATCTGTAAGCTACTAACGCACTGCTATTACTGTCCTTGGCGATGTAGGTAATCCCTATTCTTTCCTCACCTTTAATTGTTCTTATTTGTTGGGCTGCAAGACCCTCGTTGTCAGATCCAGCATCAGAACCTAAGTAAGTAGGTGAGTAAGTAAGTGAGTGAGTGAGTGAGTAGGTAAGTAGGTGAGTAAGTAAGTAAGTAAGAGTGAGTGAGTAAGTAGGTGAGTAAGTGAGTGAGTAAGTAGGTAAGTAGGTAAGTAGGTAAGTAAGTGAGTAAGTGAGTGAGTAAGTGAGTGAGTGAGTAAGTGAGTGAGTGAGTAAGTGAGTGAGTGAGTAAGTAAGTAAGAGCGAGTGAGTAAGAGCGAGTAAGTGTAGGTGTGTGAGTGACTAACCAAAATCATTATCATGCAACAAGAATTCCCCATCATAGTCCAGCTCATCATCTTCTTCATCTTCTTCATTCGCCGAATCTTCAATATTCTCGCCTTCTCCATCGCCTTCCGACCAGTCTTCTTCACTATCATACTCGTAGTTATTCAATTTATGGTCCTTCGCAAACGGTCGCCTTCCGGTAACAATACAACTTTTCTTACTCTTGGTACCGTAGTAAGGAGGACGCACATCCTCAACAAATTTGAATAATCTCATGCGGCCGTCAACGGATACTTGCTTGTTCTCACTAAATCCCTCTGAAAAAGCATTTGAATTCTTGGATATAGCAACTGTTAGGGATTTCGCTTTGCGGGATTTCTTCAAGTACCGCTCTTTCCGTTCCGTTGAGTTTCTTTTTTTTGTTTGTAAAAATGACCGTTGAATGTCTTCCATACTCATATTCTTTGCTTTCACATCGTAATATACTTGCATGGGATCCACACCATCTTCAAACAGGATTGAACCCTTACTTACCTTACGCATACTATCCGTTGGCTTGACAGTAGTAGCAGCAGTAGCAGTAGTAACAGGTGATCCACACACCTTGGAAGTAGAGCTGGAAGAGGTAGTTGCTGGCTTGAAGAACGACTTGAACATGCTCGAAGACTTCTCTTTCACCGCGTTTTTTTTCTTTTCTTCTTCTTCTTTCAACCGTTTTTTCTCTTCAATTTCCCGTTTTTTCTCTTCAATTTCCCGCTTCTTCTCATCTTGTTCACGCTTCTTCTCTTCTTGTGCACGACGTTTTTCTTCTTCTTTTGCTTGCTTTTCTCGCTCTTTTTGCTCGCGTACCGCCATGTCAAGCACCTTTTTACGCTCGATTTCACGGCGTTTTTCTTTAGTTTTTTCATTTTCAATATTACTTTTTTCATATTTTTCAACTAATAAAACAAATTTTGCTGCATCTAATGGTACTTTGATTAAACAATCCAAGATTCGATGACAAGAACTAATAAGACGACCATAACGACTACGAATAACACGACATTCTTTAATCAAAGCTTGTTGTGGCTTGTTATAATAGTCATTCATACTTACTATTTCCCAACGGTAAATAGCTTGTCCTGTTTCATCTTTATCTTCACTTATTAATGCTGTTTTGTTCTTACTACCATAACATTTACGTTCAACTAAAATCTTAATTTTTTCATTTAATACATGGGGTGTAGACAGGATTGTCCCTAGTTCTGTACAGATTGCACTAAGACCTTGTGAAGTATATTCAATGTTAATACTACTGTCACATCTACCACTTGCAATAGCGCGGTTAAGATCGTTTAGTTCTTCTTTATACTTGGTTTGTAGAGATACTAACTGTTGACGTACTACTGGTTCAATCTCAGAAAATACAACGGATTTACCTTGAACTAACCTGACTATCACTCTGCGAACAGCCAATTCAATCTGTTCTACTGGACTTCGCACAATAACTGGTGCAACAGGTGATGCTGCAACAGGTGATGTAATATCTGTTTTACTTTCTATTTTACTAGGAGTAACAGGTAATACACTTGTAATACCTTCAACAACTGGTTCAACATACGATGCATCAGCTACTGGAGGGATGACTGCAGGAGCGACTACAATAGGTGCGAATGCATTGTTTACAGCATCATTCAGCATGTCAATAGCACCCGCAACATCTAGATCAGTATCAAGATCAGAAGACTCTAATTCGAGCATTTCTTGGAGCAAATCCTTTGCTCGGTCGACATAATACTTGTATTTGATAGAGTAATCTGGATCTAGATATGCCTCCGCATTGAAGTCCTCGAATTGTTGGAAATATGATACTGATTCGACAGCTACTGATGGAGTGGTGATGAAATCAGTTGTAACTTTCTTCTCTCTTTTACGTTTAGGTTTAGCACTTGATACTTCAGCTGCATTTGCTACATCTACTGCTGATCCATCTACTGTTGATATATCCATGTTTGTATCAACAACTGCATCATTTGATTGAGGAGCTTGAGGAGCATCAACTGAAGCTTCTGTACTTTCATTACTATTATCATCGCCTGTGTTGTCTTTACTATTCTTCTTCTTAGTACTTGCTGCTCTTGGAGCTCTTGTTCGTGGTGTCTTTACTGTTGTATCGGCGGGATCTACAACCTTCTTTTTTCTGGATGGTCTTGATGATGCTGTCTCTACTACTGGTGCCACTAATGCATCATCCCCTGCTGGTGTCTCAACAATTGGTGTATCTTCTGCTAATGTTTCTACAACTGGTGTTTCTACAACTGGTGTTTCTACAACTGGTGTTTCTACAACTGGTGTTTCTACTGTTGATATATCCATTGCATTATTCTCTACGACTTCATTCTTGTCAGTATTATCGAGTGAAATAACTGGTGACTTATCAACATCACATTGTTCAATGGACACCATTCTTGGCACTTCATGCACTGCGTCCTTAACTAGTGGTGAATGTCCTCCTGGCGTTTGTGCATTCAATATTCTGTCACATAAATCATGATTCTCCCCCCTCTTCACAACTAATAGAATACTTTCATTAACAACCTTTTTACCAGTAATGTTAGGTTCTTCCATTCCAACCACCTGTGGTGTATTGATGGTCTCCTTCTTGAAGAAGCTCATGATTGAGGATGCCTTCATTCTCCTCTGAGCTTTCAACAAGCGATTTTTAAAAATTTGAAATCGCTTGATTTTTTGTAGATTGAAATTAGGGTTCAAATTTCACTCAATTAAAAAGCCACTATAAAACGAGTAATTAAACGAGTGAGTGTGTATTCAGCTTAGACGAGGTAGTAAGCTTAATTGCTTTCTGTTTATTAAAGCTAGCATTGATTGACTATCGAAACAGTTTTTAGACGAAATACTTGGTTCGTTGCACTTACTGATGCTTCTTGTCGTGTTATTCTTATTAATTGGATTGATCACAGAATTAAATTGTGGTAAACTAGTTTTGAATCTGATGGTAATGGTGATGGGCCCTTCGACCGGAACTGTTTTCTTCGATTTGCGTGAGACAACGAAAAGGACAACGAAATCAGAGGTAACAGTTACTCATTTACTTGTATCTCTTGTTACAGAATAGAATGTTGAACATGTTTCAAAGCCAGCGGTTTGCAGGATTAGTGTCATTTGCTGCACGAAAGACAACTTATAGAATGGGGACATCTATTCCAGTAATATTACTAGACACTGTGAATAATTTGGGTGAAAAGGGTAACTTAGTTAATGTCAAACGAGGTTCACTTACTCATTCACTAACTTATTTACTTACTTACTTATTTATTTACTTACGTACTTACTAACTTACTTATAAAATATAGGTTACGCAAGAAATTTACTTATACCAAAGAAACTAGCTATATATGCTACTGAAGCTAATAGAGGTCTCTTTCAGATTCCAACACCTAAGAGAAATAAACAATAGTTGACGAGTAGTAAGTGATAGATTTTACATAATGTTTCTATATTATACATAAACATAAGCATTTTAATATTGATTATCTCGCATCATTTCAGCAATTATCACGGCGTTAAGTGCTGCACCTCTCAGTAGTTGATCACCACTAACGAATAGATCTAACCCTTTATCATCAAACACATCATTTTCTCTGTGTAATGAGTGAGTATATAAGTATATGTAATTGATTGAGTGAGTGAGAAAGGAAATTACCTAATTCTACCGACTTCAATATTATATTTCTTTGTTGCAGTCAACGGCATGGGATACTTCTTATTACTTGGTTCATCTATTAAATCAACTCCCGGTGCATTACTTAATATCTTTCTAACTTCATTTGCAGTTATTGGCAGCTCTGTCTCGAGAGTAATCGCTTCACTATGCGCGCGTAAGGTAGGTATTCTTACAGCTGTACATGATACTTTTAAATTAGGTACTTCCATAATTTTTCTACTTTCCCATGCAACTTTCATCTCTTCCTTGGTGTAAGCATTGTCCTGGAACACATCTATCTGTGGAATAATATTGTACGGCAAAGGATGAGCAAACACTTGATTAACAACAGCTTCACCATTACATGCTTTCTGCATACCATCTTTTAATTCCTGCATTCCTGCTGCACCTGCACCACTGGCTGCTTGGTAGGTACTTATAATTGCTTTTTTAATTTTAAATCTTTGGTGTATTGGCCATAATGCCATTAGAGCAATGGCAGTAGTACAATTTGGATTAGCAATCAACTTTTTGCCTTTGGCTGCTTTTATATTTATTTCAGGGATCACTAATGGGATATCATTCTTGTAACGAAATGCAGATGAATTATCAATTACTAATACTCCATTTGATGCTAATTTTTCAGCCCATTCTAATGAAAAATCACCACCAACGGCAAGAAATACCACATCTAATGACTTGGCTGACTCAAATGTAAATGGTTCTAATGGTAAATTACCATATACTTTTGATGAAACTATTTTCCCACTTGATTTTTCAGATGCATATAATTTAATATTTGATACTTTGAAGCCTCTTTGCTCCATAACACCCAAGATTTCTTCGCCAACTGCACCTATTTAGTAAGTAAGAGAAAAGAGATGAGTAAGATGTAATGTGAACAAATAAGAGAGGATTACCTGTGGCACCAACTATTCCGACAGACATTTTCTTGTCAGATGCAATTACAGCTGCCATTTTTAATTTTAAAGGCATTTTATGATTTCTTAGTGATGAACACATGAAAGCATCACTACCCAAAACTATTGTAGCCACCACAATCAATACAAAAAGACGAGAAAGTAACATTTTTTGCTATTAGAATGTTTTTTTCTCTTCTTTGCATATTTGATGAGGTCACCATGCTTCGTATGCGGCCCCATTCGATGCACCAAGACAAGTTGTTGCGCACGATACCACTTGTAGAAAGCAGTGTCCATCGCGTCAATGCCGATGGTATACAAGTCATGTTCACTTAAAAGTAACTACTAAATTAAATTAAAACCACCTTACTTCTGGGATGACCCGGCACTTGATACTGATTAACAGACAACAAAAAAACTCCAATACAACATAGGTAAGGAAAGGTACAACCAAGTATTTGGTAAATTAGAACAGTATATACCGATTAAAAGTGATGTTGGCATTACTGATATTGCTCGTCCTTGTCTTGGCGTGTCCATGTAACACATTCATGGTAATTCATAATAAAAGAAGTATTTTTAAAGCAGCAACAGCTAATGATAATGATAAATCTGATGTGATAAAACAAAACGAAGTAGCTGCTGTTACCAAGGGTTTAACGCATATCAAATACAATAAGTACGCTCCAACACCTGAGGAGGCTAGCAAAATGACTCCCGAAGAATTTCAAGCTACTATTTATAAACGAATGAAAGAAGCAGAAAGAAAAAGACGTGAAGAACAAAAGGGTCTTATAGGTGGTGCAATTGCCGATGACTACCTTAATTCCTTATCGAAGTAATACTTGGGCGTCACATTATCACTCACTCATCATAAGCTTCGGTTGAAGATTGTGAACTATTTATTGTGTTTTATTGTTTATGTATTTTTTGTGGTTGTTGGTACCAGTCACATTTAATTGAATATATTGTTGATATTTTACGCATATAACTGTCAAATAAGCTTTGTCACTACTTTATCACGCCAGCTGATAGCTGACAGAAGGAGAAGAGGGTTTGACATATGGTACTACATCTTTAGTACTTCAGGGACACCTAGTCTCTCAGCTATTACTAGATTATCCAAATAATCACTTCAGCGTGCACCTTAATATACTTTTATCTGTTTATCTGCACAAATAACTACTATGTATGCGCGGGCTCTAATTGTTAATTACTATTCCTTTTTTCTCTTCTCCACACAGTTATTCAAATGCGACTAGATATAAAACACAGATATTTATCCTTACCGGGATTCTAATCATAAATATCTAGTCGCATTTGAATAACTTCGACTCACTCGGCGTCTCGGACCGGTGTACCGGTTTGGCGATGGAACAAGTTCAGAACAACCATATAACTAATAAAGGTAAAGCGATGAACAACGAGTTGTACATCACTCTGCAGAATGCATTGTCTGCTGATCCCACCCTTCGTATACCAGCAGAACAGTATTTAAACCAGACGATAGGTTCTTTCTTTCTATTATACTTATCAAGTCACTTATTCATTCCATTGTTAACAGAGACTAATCATGATCAATTTTTACTTGTTTTATGTTCTGAATTTGCAAATGAACAACAAAACAATGATGTGCGCCAACTTGTAGGGATATATATTAAGAATTTGATTACTGCGAGTGGTAATTCACCTTTCATACACATACTCATTCAATTTACTCACTCATACTTACTCATCTCAGATCAATTTCTTAAACAACAAAAACTTGCTCGTTGGATAAATTGTAATTATACAATCAAAGAACAAGTAAAGCAAGGATTTCTGCTGGCGCTACAGTCGACTAACGCAGTTGTGTCACATACTGCAGCACAGATAATTGCTGCTTATGGTGCATGTGATTTGCCAAAGAAACAATGGGATGCATTGATTCCCACCTTATCACATTGTATTATGTCACCGGATATCACAGTTCAAGTACTTATTCACTCACTAACTCACTTATTTATTTGTTTACATACTTACTCGCTTACTCAGATAAAAGTATCCGCTTTACAAGCAATTGGTTATCTATGTGATGACAGATCACTTGATCCCGATGAGATCGATGCATCCGTGTCGAACGTGATACTTACGTCCCTCATCGATGGTCTTAAGGTGCTTACTCACTCACTCACTCACTCACTTACTCACTCTCTCACGTGGTCTAGCCAAGCAACCCCGAAGACGTCATCTTAGCCGCCATCGAAGCGTTGAATGCCTCATTAATATTCACCGAAAAGAACTTCCAAGTGCAAGTTGAGAGAGACGTGATTATGCTCAACATATACACCACCACACAGAATGCCAATATAAGCATCCGTACCATGGCCTACGAGTGCCTGGTCACAGGTATGACTGCCCACTCACTCACTCACTCACTCGCTTACTTACTCACTCACTTGTTTACGTAACAGTCGCGCAGCTATACTACGACGATATCGAGTCGTATATGCAGACCTTGTACACGTTGACATTGAACTCTGTGCAAAATGATGACGAGGCTATTGGGAAGCAGGCCATCGAGTTCTGGACGACTGTGTGTGAGTGCGAGATAGACCGGCGTGATGATCAGGATAAGTATCACCACCTTATTGAAAAAGTTGCACCAACATTGGTACCCGTGTTGATACAGGCGATGACGAAGCAGAGTGAGGTTTACTCGCTTACTCACTCACTCACTCACTTACTTACTCACTTACTTACTCACTCAGGATCCTGAAAATGACGAGTACAACATCTCCAACTCTGCGCAAGAGTGTCTATACAACGTGTCCCTGCTGCTGGAGAACAACCTCCTGCCACTGGTACTGCCGCATGTCACGAGTAATATCAATGCCGAGGACTGGCGGTTACGCCTGAGTGCGTTGCTTATCTTTGGGACTATTATGGAGGGTTCCACGCTGGATCCCAACATACTAAACCAAGCTATACCGATCATCATCACGAACCTTCGCACACATCCAACGATACAGGTTCTTACTCACTCACTCACTCACTCACTCACTCACTCACTCACTCACTCACTCACTCAGGTGCGGGACACAGCGGCGTGGACAATAGGGAATATCTTTAGCAACGTCACCTTGGATAATCAAGTCGCTTATAGTATTGGGTTAGAGCTAGTGGCTGCGTTAGACGATCCATCCGCCCTTGTAGCTAGTCAAGTGTGTTATGCAATTCATTACCTTGCTGAATCACAGAAGTATGAGCTCACTCACTCGCTTACTCTTACTCACTCACTCACTCACTCACTCACTTACAGCCTCACTCTTACTCACTCTTACTCACTCACTCACTCACTCACTCACTCACTCACTCACTCACTCACTCACTCACTCACTCACTCACTCACTCACTCACTTACTTACTCACTTACTCACTTACTCACTCACTCACTCACGCAGGTCTGATGACGACGACGATGACGACGAGGAAAGCCCTTCCGAGTCGATTCTGTCTCATCTAATGGTCCCAATGCTCCAGAAATTACTGACAACTACCGAGCGGCCTGACGCCGACACCCAGAACCTGCGCCGAAGTGCGTATGAGGCGGTGAACCAGGTCATTGAGAGCAGCGGTAACGACATGCAAAGCATCGTTTCCCATGTACTTATGGAAGCAATTAGTAGACTAGAGAAGACATTTCAAGGTACACTCACTCACTCACTCACTCACTGACGCACTCACTCACTCACTCACTCACTCACTCACTCACTCACTCACTCACTCACTCGCAGCACTAGGTAGCGAAGGGGGTTCTGAGTCCAGCAACTCAGCTCAGCTTTGCCTGTGTTCCGTGGTTGGATCCAGTATCAAACGGCTACATCAGAGCGCGATTCCTCCATTTGCGGATCGAATCATGCAGCTATTACTGCAAGTTGTAGCTGCGTCTACTGGTGCGTCGACATACGAGGATGCGTGGCTAGCCATTGGCTACACGTGCAGCAAGCTGGAGAAGGCCTTTGAACCATATGTACGTCACTCACTCACTCACTCACTCACTCACTTACTCACTCACTTACTCACTCACTCACTCACTCACTCACACACCTTACTCACTCACTCACTCACTCACTCACTCACTGAAAGGTTCCGTTTGTTATCCCTCACTTACATACCGG
>JACCDO010544903.1_pt1 | contig 18522 bp, 21 predicted proteins | sample 7446101 | NCBI WGS metagenome assembly JACCDO01 (sample SAMN15323440, study PRJNA562643) | freshwater metagenome | isolation source: river surface water | place: USA:Blue River Watershed | collected 2017-08-16 | reverse complement strand
CATCAATATTCAGATCAAGAGCAACGGCTTCTTGTGGCGTCATCCATCTACATTCACTCACCTCATTGATATCAATAGGTGCTGTTGTAAACTCTTCCTGGACCTCAAATTCATAATATACACCTACCCTTAGAGTGACTGATCGTAGTGGATTTGGTAGATGTAGAAATCCCGTCTCCTCATATACTTCACGAACTAGGCATTCAAATGGACTTTCTCCATAGTCGGCATGACCCTTAGGAAGAGACCATTTATTAGCTCGCCGACCACATACAAGTAGATAGCGGCCTGTGGCTTGGCATTTTATAATTGCTCCATAAATTGGATGTTTACCCATTGTTCCCATAGGTGGTTTACGTGTCGGTTGATACGAGGTATTGGTCTTTAGTGCGTCAACTAACATTCGGCTGTAACTCTCAGAAATTGAGAAACTAGGATTCAGATTTATGCAAGCCCGTATCTGCCACGAACAGCGTTGTGATTTGCAAGAATCTCGGCGGCAGATAATGCACTTTTATACACTGCAATAACTGAAAGTGGTCCCAACCAAAAATTATCAGCTCTACCAATATATTCTGTTGATGAGCCATATTGACTAAATGTAATACCAGATTGAGTATTAACAACAGCCCCATTAAAATAATTTGTAACTGTTCCAGCCTGAGTATGTGTTATTGCTGCAGTAAACCAATTACCTGGTGTATACGTCAAGTCAGAACTAAGAGTACCTGTACCACCTGCACTATAGTGTAACTGATAACGATTAGCAGCAGGACTGTACATATACATATTAAAATTACGACTACCATCAGATGAACCCAACATTGCCCGATATGTTCCTGTGACAATTGAGGTTAGATTACCTGCAACAAATATTGTTTTACCAGTATAGGTTGTATTATATTTAGAAGATACTATAGACCCAGACCCTGAGCCATTAAATGTAAGGTAACCGCCATTATTGGAGCTATAGGTCACGCCGGTCAAACTAGTTGCATTATTCGCATTAGAGCTGAGATCCGTCCATGTGGTTCCTGAACCTGGATAACTTGACCGATTCGCAGCATCAAGATATAATAATAGATTTGATTGATTAATTGTTGGTTTAGGTGGGGAAATACCATACCCAAATTGTGATGATAAACTTGTAATAAAAGGCATCCCGTATACTATTAAGAAATGTAATAAATAATTTGTGAATTTAAAAATCAGTTGCGAAGACAGTTAGGAATGGCGCTTATTCTTGATTGTCTTAGTAATGATTTTTCACTATTGGAAATGTACAACAGCGTTAAACAAAAAGCCGGTGATGCCGGCTATGATTTGATTATTCCAGAGCGTCTTGTTGTACCTGCTGGTTCTTTAGCATTTACTATTGATTTTAAGGTACGTTGTGAACCCAGTAGCTCTTTTTTCTTAGTTCCTCGTAGTAGCATTAGCAAGACACCGCTGCGGATGTCTAACTCTATTGGTATTATTGATGCGGGATATCGTGGCAATCTCATGGCCAAGGTGGATAATCTTGATGATGAGGATTTTGTTATTGAGGCTGGTACACGACTCTTTCAGATCTGTTTCCCTTCACTTGCCACACCGACTGTTTGCTTTGGTCCTGTAAGCACAGACACCGAGCGAGGTACTGGTGGATTTGGATCTACTGGTTAACCTGCTTTACGCAGGGTAAACGCCTTGAGCGGACTAGATACTTTGACTACGAATACGAGGTTTCTGCTCGGTGTGAAAGCCATAAAACTGGATAGCATCATTATTATTATATCGTCGTAGAAGGTCCCATCCATGGTCATAAGGCATACGAACAAGTAGGAGAATATCTGGTAGATGCTCTTCTATATGTTCTTCTTCACACTCTTTGACCTCTTCATTAAACTCAGCAAGTGATGCAGCAGCCTCTGGACCGAAACAGTCAGGCTCTTCACGAATCTTTTCTGCCTCCTCATAAATCTCTTCTACCACATCCGAATCAATCTCCTCTACCTCAGAGGTTTCATCATTGTATGCACTCAGCTCCTCTTTAGCACCATCCAATACAAGGAAAGCGAAGCTTGCAATCATAACCAAAGAGATTAGGGCAACTAGCAATATATTTACTGGATGAATGTCGAGAGGGGAACCCATTTCATAATTAATGTGGCTTGTCATTTTCTACGTCTTGTACTACGACGGCGGTTTGAACGATCAGTTTTTCTGTTGGTGCGGCGTCGCCCCCCTCTTCTTGGCGTAATAGCAGCCAACTGGCCTGCAATTACTCTTTTTGCATACAGATCATCCTCCTCAGTATATTTATGATGTAGTTCAGGGTGTGATTCAGGTGTTATTGCGGTTATATCAATTACCCCTTCAGCTATGGCATCATCCAATCTCTGCTTTGCAGCTACATTATCAGGGTGCTTATAACCTGTAGTACCTGAGCCAGCGAGTTGAGGCGGCGCATCCGTTCTAATTCCAAGGCCAAAATCAATTAAACGTATCTTATATTTTAATTTCCTAACACGATTTTCAATAATATAGGTATTTGTAATAAATATGTTTTCCGGTTTAATGTCACGGTGAACAATTCCATTAGCATTTATTGCTACAATACACATATCTAAGTCAGATATAATATCTTCTAGCTGCTCTTCAGTCAAAGGTGGCCCTATATGTTCCCTTTTTTCATACATAAACTCTTTTAATGAACGCCCAGGCTCTTTTTTAAAAAATATGTAATACATTGTGTTTTCACCAATCTTCTCCTTCCCAACTGCAAATGCTGGTATAATATATTCTATTATCTCCTCGTAAGGTGACGTATAATTATTTGGCTCCACTCTCTCCTGAGTCTGTAAATGTTTTTGAGCCAGCCACTCTTTATTGGCCGCCTTCAACTCTGACCCAGGACAAAGATTGAACGCCTTTACAACCAAGTCTTTTTGACCCTCTCCATAATCTAATCGAATGTGGTCAACTGTACCGAATGAACCTCTCCCTAATTCACTTACCTTCGCCCATCCCTCTTTACACGCAGCTTCAAATGCCGCCCGATCAATCCCAGATTTATCAATGAAACCTAAGAGTTCAAAGGTATCCCCGCCACCTCTCATATAAGAACGGCGTCTGCCTCCACCGTTTTTAGGTGCCTCACTGGTATAATGGATATCCATATACATGTCCTCTTTAGGGACTCTGGGACAGCTCTTCATTGCTACTATTAAAAATATTTGTTTTGTTGGAGCATGGTCTGCTTACTGGTTAGTCGCCATCTCATCAGAGCTCTTCCTGTGACTCTGACTGAGCGCTACCTCCATCTTCTTACCATTAAGCATACTGAAGGTAGTTAGCTCCTTGAGAACTGTGTCTGTGGAGACGGTTAGCTCCAGCTCAATAAACCCGTAGCTCTGGCGCTTACCCTTACCGTGTTGCTGAGGGATATAGGCATCACGGACATAGCCATATTGACTGAACACCTCACGTAGATGGAAAGGGGTTGTGCGTGTACTCAGGTTCTTGACCACAAAACTGGTGTAGTGAGTATAAGGGAGCTGGGTCTTAGTCCCTTCAGGTCCATGGAGTATACGACGATGACGAGGAACAATTAGCCAATCCTCATGATTGTCAGGCTGGGCCCTCCGGTTAATCCAGAGTCGGAGGTCAATTACGTTATCAAATCGTTCAAGGACGGGTATATACTCTCCATTATAGTCTGCATGAGGTTGACCCTCTTTGTAGACCAACTTGGATTTACGAATAGGGGATGGTGCTGGAGCTTGGGGTGTTTCCACTGAATTAGTGGATTGCATCTGCTGAAGCATGGCTTGGGCGGCGGCGAAACTCTCGAGTTCGGCTTGGCTGAGTGGTGCAATGATAATGGGCTGTGCGGTTGACATTTGAATGGCTTTGGTTGGTCTTGACCTCTCGAGTGGTCTCGAGAGGCTTCAGATTTTTTTGATTGGAGCGGGCTTTAATGTGCGTGTACTATTAGATATGGCTGTAGATAAGCGCTACATGAAATTGAGTGATATGACGGAAGAGGATGAAGACCGTCTATTTCATATTGATACAGCTATGCCTGTACCAAATCCCACTATCTTTATGTTGATTGGTAGCCCCGGTGCTGGTAAGACTTCTGGCCATGACGTCGCCAAACGTGCTATGCTTGATATACTCGGTGAATCTGGTTGGGGAGGTGGAGAGGCACCTGCATATGTCTCCATTGATCTTGACCTACTTGTGGAGCGCATGGAGCCGTTCCGTGCATCCTCAATGATACATCGCATCATAAGTCATGATCCAGTACTAAGTACATATATGATTCCTCAGCGTGGGCGTCCTGGCGCCCCCCCACCAGACCCGAAGAAGGCAGTTCAGCTCAACACTATGAAGGCATATATAGGTAGTAGTCAAAACCTTGAGCTTTTTGACAACTTTGATTGGCTGATGGACAAAGTTACCGCAGATGCTGCTAGAACCCCTGCACCAGAACTGTTGCGTGCCAAGGCATTAATGGATGAGCTGGCTCCCGTGCGAGAGCGCTGGCGTGCTCTTAAAGGGAGGCGTCTTGCTAGAGAGGCTGCTCTCTATATGCGTGCTATGGGGGCCATACAACGTGCTATGAATAGGCGAGTTAATATTGTATATGAGACTACACTCACTCCTCCAGCTGGGTCACCTCCTTGTACTATAGGTGATGGGCTAGTACCACCAGTCATAAAAAAGTTCGACGAGATATTTGACCTAGCTATGTCTATGCGTTATGGTCTACATCTCTATCATGTCGGCTATTCAGGTGAAGATGCCGAGGTTACTGAAAGGTTGATTAAGTTAATACAGCAACGCATCACTGGTAGACAGGAGTACAACACACCATTTAGAAATGATCCTTTTTACAGACTCGTCCCCCTTGAAGGTATACCAGAGTTAGTAGAAAAGAATGCTACTGCTTTCCGTTGTATTACTGCTACACCGAAGTACGCAGGTTATGTTACCTTTAAGGAGATAAATCCTTTAGAGCTACCTGAGAAGCCTGGTATACCACCAAGGAACTTTATCTTTAATGATGAGATACGTAAGACTAGAGGTAGATATGCAGGGAATGCTGTTCGTGGTGGGAGATCACGGCGTCGGCGTAGTAAGAGTCGTAGAACACGTAGGCGATAGATTGGCTCAGTAAATAAAAATAGATATACCACTATACAATAAGAGTATATCTGTTGGAGTAGCCAGAACAAAAAGAGGGTGGGTCTGTACAGATTTTTTTATTTGGTTTTGTATATTTCCATTTTCTCTTTTGTTTTGGGTCCTTTTCTTTTTTTTTGAGAGGGCGCTTAATCAAACTCGGGCTCAGGTGCAGGCTTAATCTTCTTGGTCTTGGCATCAAACTTGCCAAGCCATGCTCCAAGGCCACCGGTGGCAGAGACCTCATAGCACTCGCCGAGCGAGTTCATGAGAACATCCTTGTTACCAACCTTGGTCTTCTTAAAGTTGTCTGGGTCGTCGTCTTCGGCGTCGGACTCAGGCGCAGGGACAGGAGCGAGCTTAGGGCTAGGCTTGGGACTGACCTTGGCCTTAGTAGCGGGGACGACCTCGTCGTCGCTTTCGCTATCAGACTCAGCGGGAGGAGGTGGGAGCTTGGCCTTCTTAGGTTCCTTCTTAGCGGGCTTTGCGGCCTCGTCCTTAGCGGGCTTGGCGGGCTTAGCGGTCTTCTCCTCCTTAGCAGGCTTTGGTGCCTTCTCCTCCTTTACCTTAGAAGGCTTTTCAGTCTTCTTAGGCTTGGGGATGGGCTTAGGCGCTTCCTCTTCAGACTCGGAGTCAGTGGCGTCGGCGACCTCGCCATCAAAGACGGGCATCTTGCCTTCATCACGGAGCTCCTTGGCACGCTTCATTGCATCTGTGCGCTTGGCCTTAGGGTCCTCCTCCTTCATTTCAGCGTGCACCTGGGACACGAATGCATTCCAGTGCTTCTGCTTTTCAGAGGTAGGCCGCTTAGGCTTAGCAGCATCAGCGGCAATCTCTTCGGGAGTGCGACGCTTACGCTTGGACTTGAGGGCTACTAGTACAGCTTCCAGCACCTCCTTTTCGGCATGGCGCATGGTAGATTTGATGAATGACTTAAGTTCGTCAGCAGACATAACGACTGTGGACGAGAGGCTTGAGGCAGAGGCAACGGACATCTTGGCTTGTGGGCTGTAAGGGCTTGTGGCTTTAGTCTAGGACTGACTTCTACCCTAGCAAAAATCCACAATTCAATTTTTTTTTCAACTTGAATAATACCTCTATTTAGCGCTATATTGCTCAAATTCAAGTACAAAAAAAAATTGAATTGTGGCATTTCTCTAGGGTTTCTAGCAGCATAGCGCTACTGTCTTGACCTTGAACCTGCCTTAAAAGCCGTTCAAGTTTCCGAGACCCCCTCCCTGGACCGTGTAGACCTGCCTTAAAGCCGTCTACTACGTTGTCCATTCCAAGCCCTACCCCCCCAAGCCCTTCAAGATGCCAGAGTATTTGATTACCAACTGGCTCTTCTTCATGACTCACGAGCGTGAGTTTGAGCGGTGGGCCCTCCATGAGGGTCCATGGCCAGACCACGATCACCTCCCCTATATGGGCGAGGAGGAGTATGATGATTTGATAGCAGAGATTAAGGTTAAGCGTGAAGCCGAGGAGGCCGCCCAACTAGCGGCATACCTCAGTTCGCTAACGCCTGAACAAGTAGAAGCAGAAGAGCGCCGCAAGGCACTCGTAGAGGACCTCCGCAGCGAGCCGTTCACCCAAGCCGTTGAGGATGGGATGAGTTGGTATGATGCAATGGTAGAGCATGACCAGGAATGGTTGGCTCGCACCGCTGCTGAAGCCGAAGCGGAGAACCGACGTAGACTAGAAGAAGCGGCACTCGCTGCCGAGGCAGCAGCTGCCGCTAAAGCCGCCCTGACCGGCCATCCTCTCTTGGACAACCTTGAGTTTGAGGATTGGCTACAGTGGAATGGTGACGACCGTGATGACCACGACCGTCAGCGGGAGTTCACTCGGTGGTTGGACATGAAGAAGAACCTGCGCCCTATTTACACGGGCAAAGGGAAGAAGCCTGGTAAGCCCATGGCCGTTGCCAACTCCTCGTCTGTAAAGATTGAGGGGATGGGTAGCGACCATGTGGTGCTCTGGGATGTCCGTGAGTTGCTTGCCAAGTGTGGACCAGTTCGTGATGTGTTCCGCCCAAGGGACACTGCTGCGAATAAGGACCGTCCCTTCATCTTTGTAGAGATGCTCACTTCCGATGGGGCGGCTGAGGCTGTGCGACTGCTTAACCAGTACCGCATCCTCTACCGTGACAAGGAGTGGCGCTTCTCCGTTGCAGAGAAGAGCAACAGCGACCGCAAGAAGCCCGCCACGGGTGGCGGTAAGTAATGTAATGAATAGTAATGTATGTACAGTGTATTGATTCAAACCCTAGAGAAAACAACAAACCCCCAAACCCAGAGAAATATAAACTGCGCAGTCGGCGCTTACCGACCCCAAACCCATAGAGAGAAGGTCCACAAGACCATCTTTTTTTATAGAGACATAGTATGTAGTGCGCTATGCCTCTACAAGTATAGCGATAATCCTCGCCTCAAAAAAACTTGAAACGTCACTGAACCACAATGGAGTGTAAGCCAAAAGCCACACAAGCCATGCCCCGTATCACTAAGCGTACCGTTAAGCCCACCGTTGAAGAGTCCACTACTGCAGAGGAGTCTTCCGCACCCGCCGTCATGTCTGATGCTACTATTACAGAAGCACCCCAGCCTTCCATGGATGTTGAGAGCGACTGCAGTACTAGCAGCAGCGCCTCTATGGCACTTCCCCTCCCTTCAAGTAAGGCCTCAAGTCGTCGTACTAGTAGACGCCAGACTGAAGAGGAGGTAGTGGCCATTGCACCAGAGGTCCAGGAGCGCATTGACTACATCCACCATCTGATTGACGAGGGTGACGAGGAGATGCTTGAGCGGATGCTCCAGCTCCTGCAGTCCTACCCTTACAGGTTGGAGGAACAGATTAACATGATTCGCTCTGCACTTGCCGAGATGAACCGCCAAGTTGTCGCCCATGAGCAACATCTCTGGGCCGAGGAGCGTGCCGCTATCGCTGCAGCTGAGCAGGCCGCACGAGAGGCCGCCGAGCGTGCTGCAATGGAGGCCGAGGAGCGCCGACTCCGTGAGTATGAACTCGCACAACTCGCCGAACTCCAAGCGAAGTACTGTAAGCCGAAGGAGACATCCACCTTCGGTAGAATGTGCTACGCCCTCCTTGGCATTGCAAGCCTCGCCACTACTGCCATCGCACTCATCCCTAAGTAAAAACCATTAGAAGACATAGCACTAAATAAAAAAAACTGAAGACAACAACACCTTCTTTTTATTTGTAAACTACAAGCCATACAAGCCATGCCAAACATTATCGCCATTGAGAATCCTTGGACGCTCCCTATTGAGGTTGCCCTCCATGTTGCCTGCACTATCAACACCGTCAGTCCTGTAGCAATTGCTACCAGGTCTGGGATTCATTATGCTGTGAACTATCACGGCGCCTCAGTGAAGAGAACGGGCTATACACTTAAGCGTGTCAACCCTCCAGCTGAAGTGCCTGACAGCCCAGTCTGCTGGGACGGCTGGTTCATCTTCCAAGATGCCTCTAATAATGAGCTCATTGAGCTTATCAAGGACATGGAGGTTGAGCTCGGTAAAGCACGGGAGGTTTACTGGGATCGTTGCAGCAGCGGTCCTAATTCATCATTCAGACTTATTACAAGTAGCCATGCCTGTAGTGGCGGTGGTTGGAGCCCCAAGCTGGACTTCCCTGAAGCAAGTGATGAGCCAAGCCTCATGGAGCTATGTCTCTATCCTAATCCCTACAGGTCAATTCAGCTCCCTGACCTAGTTATTAAGTTAGGGAGGGTTGAGGGTCTGATGGGAGTCACCAATAAGGCTGGTGGACTCATGCGGTGCACTGACCACGGCCTCCTCTACAGCCCTTATGCAGCACTTGGGTTTGACCTCAAGAATCTGACTGAGCGCCTTGATGCATGTGGATTCATCGTCTGTGAGGATTCATTTGGCCCATTACTGTCAATGCAAGGCATCCCTCCTATCATTGATACACTGCGCTGCAACCTTGAGGAATTTGGAATCACTGTCCCTACTGGTCGTGAGCACTATGAGCTGATTCTGTAATGAGCTATTATTCAATACTATTAGAGATATACTACAAAAAAACTGAAACAACTGAGCGCCAGTTCTTTTTTGTAAGCAAGCCAAATGACCTCCAAGCCTGAATTAAAGCCATTGTGGCAAGATTTCAGTTATTTCAGTCATCAACCAGAAGCAATTCAGTGGATGATAAAGAAGGAAGAGGAGGGTTCAACTATTAGGGGTGTACCGATTTTCGGTGGCATCCTTGGTGATGAGATGGGTCTCGGTAAAACTATTGAGATGGCAGGTCTAATTGTAAACCGCCCTGTACTTCGTACTCTGATTCTGACTCCACTCGCCGTTATCGGTGCTTGGACCTCGGTGCTTGAGCGCAGTGGTCTCGCCGTCTATACTTTTAAGGCTGGAGGGTGGGTGCGTGTTGCAGGAAAGCAAGGTAATACCGCCTGTTATCTTACAAACGTGGACAAGCTTCTGCATAACCCCTCAATTGCACAGATGCCGTGGGACCGAGTTATTCTTGACGAGGCTCACAAGATTCGCAATGTCGGCTCCAAGCTCTTCAAAGCCTGTAAAGATATTGATGCAGTGAATCGCTGGGCATTAACTGCAACTCCTATTGTAAATAAGATGGAGGATGTGGTGGCACTATTCGCCTTCCTACGTGTACCTTTAAGGAAGCCGTTAAAGTGGATGCCTCATATGATGTACTGGGCTAAGGATTTAGTACTTCACAGAAGCATTGCCTCTCTACGAGATACACTACCTGATGCACCTCCTGAGCCGGTTGTTCATGATATTATCGTGGACTTTGAGACCAAGGCCGAGCGTGAGTTCTACCTTGCTATTCAGGGTGCGGCCGATGATGCTATCAGCCGCCGCTATAAGCGTGACCGTATTGATATGACTGAGGTGTTCAAGCAACTGATGCGTTTGCGGCAAATCTCGGTACATCCTCAGGTCTTTATTGAGGCCCGTCGTCGTGAAGCTATTAGGGACTCTGAGACCTATCGTCGTCAGGATTGGGATGAGGCAAGTACTAAGTTCATTAAACTGGCGGAGATTATTGAGCAGAATGAAGAGAAGGGTCAACAAAAGTATATCATTATCTGTCACTTTCACGATGAGATTGAGCTCTTGCGTGATTTCCTTCTTGAGGGCGGGTTCATGGACAAAGTGTTCACATATGATGGCTCTATGACTGCTGCGGCCAGGGAAGCGACAATTAAGGCTGCAACGGCCGAGACAGACCGTTGTGCAATCATTCTACAATTACAATCAGGTGGTGTGGGGATTAATCTTCAGACCTTTAACAATGTGGTGTTCATGTCGCCGTGGTGGACCTCTGCGATGATGGACCAGGCGATTGGACGTGCAGTGCGGATGGGGCAGAAGGAGGTGGTGCAGGTCTATCGTGTGTTCTTCAATGAGGAGTTTGACCGTGCACGGAATATTGATAAGTTGATGAGCGAGAAGGCGGAGATGAAAAGAGAACTGTTAGTTGGATTCTGGAAGACAGTAGATGGAAAACAGACAATTAGGGAAAATGATGATTAAATATTAGGAGTTAGTGTATAAAAAAATTGATGTTATTTTTTCTTTAGCGATGATTGTAAGCCACACAAGCCAACATGCAAGCCACTGACATTGAAGAAGTTACGAATGAGGTTGCCGCAATCTCTGTTGTTACCGAGGACATTAAACCACAGTATGCCCTAGTCCAAAATCCCTTTAACATTGCTATCGAGCGGGTTGTGGCTGCGGCCTATGATATCCCTATCTACACCGAGAACTATGGATTTTGGGGTGGTATGACTGTTGAAGGAACCCAGTTCCATGCGGCAGAGTATGATTATGGTCGTCAGAGCAAAGGTATGGGTGGGCGCCTCTGGATTGGCCCTCACAAGGAGTGCACCTTTAGCGGCCATATGAAAGAGATTCGTGCAAACCCTGGTGGCTGGCTAATCTTTGACTTCAACTACTACTGTAACTGTGAGGGTAAGACCGATGAAGAGACAATTACTGATTTCATTGAGGCACTTGGCAGAAGCCTCAATATCAGGCCTGCAGAGATCACCTTTAAGAATGTGTTGCCGAGGTTCTTTCGCCCTGAAGACACAATCATTATGGGTACTGTGGTTGGTGAGTTTGATGATGGTGAGTGGGGTACTGAGTCCACTACAAAAACATTAAGAGTAACTAATAGAACACTGACCTTTGTGCCGAATCCATTCAAGACATCATCTGCTGAACTCGCCTCGATTCTCTATCCCCTTTATATTGAGGATGAACTGCTTGGGTTTACTGTTAGAGGTAATTTTGCAACCCTCTATCAATTGCGTCACAGCAGTACTTGGCATTGTAAGAAGCCAATTAATAATAACATCCCTTCACTCTATGTTAATGACCATCTATTGGAAGGTATTTGGTTGTCAGCACACTGCGGATATTTCGTAATTGATGGGACTCCTGATTTGGTTCCTGGTGTTATTAAACGTATTAGTAAGCTGACCTCTCATACCTTCCCTCCTATGGAGTGGTGCCCACCACTAAATGGACTCTACTTCCCTATGAATGCTGAGGACTATAAAGCTGATATTACTTTGTAATAAGGAGTATATAAAATAAAAACTTGATAAAGGCGGCGGGGTATTTTTTAATGATGAGAAAACAAGCCAAGCCACAATGAGAATCTACATTCACAACGGAATTACCTATAGGGTGGGACAACGGGACACAGAGAACTGGGCCATTATTCTGGCCGCAGAGAAGGATTTCTACTGGGTGCATCTGGACAAGCAGCCATCGGCACATGTGATTGTGGAGACCGATGTACTCTTGCCAGAGGACCTGGCGTATGCAGCGGAGCTGTGTAAGGCGCAGACCCGAGTCTATAAAAAGAATGTACCGTGTGTTGCCACGACGGTGTCTAATCTCAAACTCGGGTCAAAGCCTGGAGAGGTCACATTTAAGGGTGGTGACTGTACCTACTTCGTGTATTAATGACTGCAAAAAACTTGATAAGTCTTGGGCGTTTTTTAATAGTGTAAGCCAGAACTATCAAGCCAAATGTCATTCTGCGGAGCCTCACTATTTGTTGGGATTGTTGTTATTAAAGGGCGTAGGTGTGACAATGAAGGGAGATGGGATGAGATTGAAAACCTGCTTTGTGAGAAAGTGAAAAATACAGGGACAGATTTAGATGTACATTACATCACGCCTCTTATGGATTGTGATGAACCAGACTGGGACTTTACCCGAGCCATTGGAATTGGATATGCATTGGAGGGCTATAATTCATTCGAAGAAATCTCTGAGAAAGTGGAAAAGGTGCGGAGATTTATTGAAGAGCATGGTGATGACGAGTTTATTAAAGGAGAACCTGTTGTTGTTCCAAGTATAATTAAGAAAAGTTTAGATAATTGGTATGCTACTGAAGAACCACTCAGCGATGATGAGGATGAGGATGATGATGAGGATGACGAGGATGAGTAAATATATCTACATACTAATATTTAGATGTACCATTAATTGATTTAAAAAATCAAACCATCTCATTTCTGCATCATTTTTTGTTTCATGCATACCAAGCATATCTCTATTTTGATAAATATCAAAGTCTTTTTTTACCATTGCATTTGCTAGCTCTTGACCAAAGAATGTTTTGATGAATCCTTGAAGTAAAAGCTTATTAACATCATTCGCCAAATCATAGAATGAACACGCTGCCATAAATGCATCTATCTCCCATTGACCAGCGATTGATTTACCAGCAACAGGATTATCAATATAGTTATACTCATAACATTCAGCAGAGCCAAAATCAATAATATTTACGTAATATGGTTCATCAAAGGTATATGTGAATGGTTGATAATTCGTTGATTCATCCCCTGGCTGACCCTCCATTTTACATTTAGGATGTGACTCGTTGCGACGTAAGATGAAGATATTTCCTGGATTTAAATCACCATGAACAAATCCTCTTAATATTTTATTAAAATTGAATAAAATTAACATTGTTTGTAAATATAAAATAGGTGCAAATGTTGAAATACTAGTTGTATCGCTATTTTCATCTAGAAAAGATTGAATTGTTTTACCATTAACAAATTCGGTCGCTAACCATGGCGAGGTATTTATTGAAAATACAGCAGATTTAAATTGAGGGAAATGATATATAAATTCCTGGTCATTAAAGTGAGATGACAACATATACATCATTGTTGACTCATGTACCAGATACTCAGCCGATTTTTTTGCTTCAATTGGACTGTTTTCGCCTTGCATTAATGGTACATATTTTAAAGATGAGCAGGGCAGTGAACACCCACTATTTGTTGAATGGCATGCTCTTATAACAGCTCCATAATTACCTTTGTTTATATATGTGGTGCATCCTTTTACATCAAATAAGGTACTTATTTTGTCTACATTAATCTTAATATTATTTGGAGGACCCCCTGCACCTTTAATTCTACGCTTCGTCTTTTTGTTTCGTCGTATTTTAGTTTTCCTTGATTTTGACATTCCTATTATATATTTTGAATTATGAATCAGAACATGGAAGATGTAAATTATAAGTGTTGTCGGGATTAAATATTTATATAATATATATGTATTAGTGAAATATTATATTAAATACGATGATGACAAGTGCGACCTTTGCAGCACCGGGGCCAAAACTTGGTGGCACTCTACTATTAGAACGTGGTATTAAAAACTTGAAACGACGGGCGGCGCCAGGTAACTGTAAGCCAAATAAATGTTCACAAGCCAAGATCCCCTTTCGCTCATCGCCCTCTTCGTAGGGCGTGACAATGCAATCTTCATGTACATTATGGTCGCTGTGATGCTCTTCAACAAGCGTGAGGAGATTAAGCGTGCCTGGACCGAGTTTTGGACCCCCAAGTACAACACGGTTGCCTTCCATGGTGTGATTACACGCCGCATTGGTGGCGGTACACCTTATGCAAACCTGGAGGATGATATGCGTGCGATTGTGCATTATATCTGCAAAAATGTTGGCGCTGAGCAGCTTAACAGCATGGAGACTGGCGAGGTTCTCGCCGGTCTCAATGATGATAGTACAATTAGCACCCCTCCGTTGCCCGTTAACACCGCTAAAGGTATTAAATTGACTGCGGACATTGAGGTATTACTGTACACAAAGACGCAGCATGCGACAAGAGACAAGCAGATGCTGAACCGTGATAATGAGACCCACGAACATGAGGAGAAACAGCTAACACTTGTTCTGAGAACCAAGGGGACAACAAGTCTATTGACAAAGTTCGTTGCAGAGTGCCAAAAAGCATACAATAAATATCTTGATACCAAGTCATTCAAACTCCGTATTGTAAAACCCGTAGTTGGTGGACGACGCAGTGATGGAATCTCAGTTGAACTTGAGACAACTAAAACCTTTGATAATCTCTTCTTTGAGGGGAAAGAGGCACTTATGCATCGCCTAGAGGCTTTCAAGCACAAGGAGAGATATACTAAGATGGGTCTGCCACATACACTAGGTCTCCTGTTTCACGGTCAGCCAGGTACAGGTAAGACAAGTTGTATCAAGGCAATTGCAAACTACATGCAGATGTCGCTGATTCTTGTTCCGATGAATAAGATTAAGACTCGTCAACAGTTAGAGGATATCTTTCTAGAAAAATATGTTGGCGGCGAGAAAATTCCACAGCATAAGCGTATCTATGTTCTTGAAGAGGTGGACTGTAATGGCTGGGCTGAAGTGATAAAGCCTCGCCGTATTGGAGAGCCTACAGTTAGGGATGCTGTTGTGCCTTCGACGCCACAGGCAATTATCATTAGGGATGGCGGTAAGAGACATGATGATGATGACGAGGATGACGAAAAGTTGACTTTGGGTGCACTTTTAGAGATGCTTGATGGTATTATTGAGACCCCTGGACGTATTGTCATCATGACGACTAACAATCCTGATGCACTGGACCCTGCTCTTAGACGCCCTGGGCGCATTGATATGGAGTTGGAGTTCAGGAAGCTGCGTCGCCAACACATCGCTGCCATTTACGAGCGCTGGTACGGTCGTGCAATGAAGGAGGCCACCATGCAGCGCCTCGTGGACTATAAGTGGTCTCAGGCAGATATTGGTCGTCTGCTGTTCAAGCATGAGACAAATGCGAGCGGATTTATTGATGAACTGTTACGTGGTGAATAAAAATATGGAGGGATAGATATGTTTATTAATAATTAGAGACATAGTAATATAATTTATTGTTCAAGGAGTGGATTGCGTCTTTTTTCAATGTCGGCGAGGCTAGTACTTTTAAGGTACTGGTCAATGATGGCCTTCGTTAAGTCATCTTGCCAGGACTTCGTCGGGGCTGAGGTGGTTCGCCTAACGGCACAAGCAGCATAATGTTCAACCCAGGCGCTCTTCTCTTTTTCTACGTATTCGGCGCTAGCCGGCATTTTATTGAAGTTAATCTGAGGCCGTGGTGTACGGTCCTGGAAGAGGTCGTAATCGGACTCTCCCATGGCCTGATGGTATTGTGCGGCACGCAACTTGTAGGCAGTTGGGGTCCGCAGGCAGAAGATGAGCGGTTGATTGATATCCAGTTTACCGATAGTGGACCCAGGCATGGTCGCAGACTTACTACTCTTTAATTCAATCTTCGCCTTAATAGTTTTGCCCTCGGCATTCTTGAAGACTAGATTGATGTCTGGTGCTTGGGCGGTCGTGAGTGTTAGACCACCCTTATCTTCAATAGTGTCCCAGACCTCTAATGCTGTTTTTGCAGCGAGATTACTGAAGTCGGTGTCAGTGTTGGATTCCCCGTCGGCCCATTTACAGGCAGCGAGTTCCTCCTGTTTGTCATTGAGGGCGACAGCGATGGCTTGTGCGAGTTTGTAGGCTTGGAGCATTCTTGATTGGCTTGGCTACTCTTGAAGATGGCCGAGGTTTTCAAGTTTTTCTTAATTATTCTTTGAATTTATAATAATAAAATAAGGGTATTCCTGAGGTTCCAAAGCTTCGTATGCATATCTAAGGGTTGGCTCCGCCGGCCAGAGATATACCTACGAAGTTGCCATTCTCGAGAATGAAACGATCTCAAAAAAATTTTGCGAGCATAAAAAATTTTTAGTGGACAAAGATTTCCTAAAAGTTTGTCATCCGTTCTCGAGTGGGCTTCTCGAGTATACTTTTAATGATATGTTCAAAATTGATTAGATTTCACCGTTATTTGTCAAACTCATATACTTAATGGTTGTTGTCTGGACTATCGAGTGACTAAAGTACATCATGAAGTGCGAGGAATCCCAGCAGAGACTTTGTGTCATCCACCGTACAATGAGGATAGAACTTCCTGGCGAACATTGAGGGTGTATGGTGGATAATATTTGCAAGTGTGTTTGCACTAATATCGTGGTAATAGGAGGGGTCCCCATGTTCCCAGTCTACTGCAGTTGTTGGTGTAATGGTATCCACCTGTCGGTCAAATCCGTAGCCCATCTTAATGATTGTACCGAAGGCACTCTCATCAGGGATGATAACATCCTTGTATGCCTTGCGCATTGTCTCAAGGTGCATGGTAACATAGGATGCGTGTGGGCGATTGAGAATGGTCCACTGGCTGTGCTTGACAACATGCTCGGGCGGAAGGTGCACGTCATTATAGCGTGGATGTACTTGTGCAGCGGGGCTTAGAAGGATGTTACTGGGGTAGTCGGCGATGAGTTGGTCATAGACATAGTCAGCAGACTTCACGGGGATACAGCTGTTGCTGAGGAACACAAACTTCATCGCTGAATGACGGTCAAGTGCATGATTGAGGAGATGGACCTGCGCCTCTACCATACTGAACTTCCCCCACTCTGTGGGAATTGAGGGAACTACAGTTACGGGTACTGACTTCAGTCCAATGCGCACGGGATGCTTCGAGTGCACGAAGACATGGAACTTGTCTGCATGGCCGGCAAGCCATTCATCCCAGATGCGCTCATGGTCGAGCTGGTCGTAGACCATGAAGCAGAGGGCGACTGTTGGCTTATAAGGGTAACGAGAGGCGATTGACATTTCGTTGGCTTACATACCTTTAAGTACCCTGGAGGCGTCAATTTTTCAGATACGGAAGGCAAATTCACGCTCGGCCTTCATATTCATTGGCGGTAGATCATCCATTGGATTATAAGGGAGTTGTGCCTCAATATCCCTTAATTGTATTTGCTTCGGTTTTTGAAAAAAAGACTTTACATAGTCTAATACAGCTTTTATGATGTGAAACATATCTATTTAAATATAATATATAATAGTATAATTAAAGAAATGTTACAGGACTTCACAAAACAGTGGCGGGATGAACTTATACAGGATTTAGAGATGAATCCTGCGACGGCGTGCCCTAAATGTTGTATCAACTATGTTACAGGGTCGTTTGAAAATACATGTAGATATGAACCAATTGATGAAGATGATTATGATTCTGAAGAGGAGATTACCGCAGAACTTTTAGCGAAGAAATTCCAACTTGTATGTGTCTTTGATTATGATGGGATACAGGATGATGAAGATATTATTAAAGATTGGATTAGTCGGACATTAAGAGAGTGTTATGAGTTTGGTGGTGAGGTGCTAAGATACAAGTGGAAGCAGAAATTCGCAGCCTATAATTAGAGTATGTCAGGTACAAACTATAATTCCTCTGATTTGACTGCCCGGTTGAAGGCACGTGCACAGTTTGCGGATATGGTACAACGTCAGACTGCGGCAGACACCGGTTATACACTTAGAGCGGCCATTGAATCAGGAAGCGGAGCAACAAATGCAAGCTCAACACTAATTGATAACAGTTATGGTGCAGTATACACAACGGCGGCAGAATTTAATCTTCTTGTAGGCACGGCCACGCCAGATGCACCTACGACACAAGTTATACAGAGTTTTACAACAACAGGCGCCCAAACCTGGATTGCACCTGCGGGTACTGTTGCTGTTGAATATCTATTAGTGGGTGGTGGCGGTGCCGGCGGAGGTGCATACAATAACGCAGGCGCTGGTGGGGGAGGTGGAGGTCAAGTTATTTTGGGGTCGGCTAGTGTTACACCATTAACAGCATATACAATTACGGTTGGTGCAGGGGGTGTTGCAGGTACACCTGCATATGCTGCGCCATATGAGTTGGATGGTGGGGCCGGTGGGTCAAGCTCATTTGCAAGTATAAGTGCTGCAGGGGGCTCTGGTGGATTTAGAAGTCGTTATCAGGCACCGTCAGGTGGAGGGGGCGCAGCTGTTTGCGGCACAGCTGGTGGAGGAGGTGGTAATGGTGGGGGCGGGGGTGGTGGCGGTGGAGGTGGTGGTGGT